>Ga0247741_1000423_pt1 | contig 24529 bp, 29 predicted proteins | sample UWRJL213509R2_FD_180945 | JGI IMG/M metagenome (GOLD analysis project Ga0247741, IMG submission 180945) | Plant litter microbial communities from Arlington Agricultural Research Station in Wisconsin, United States - UWRJ-L213-509R-2 | ecosystem: Environmental > Terrestrial > Plant litter >... | reverse complement strand
CGACCGCCAAACACGTCTGCAGGACCTCCGTTCGAAATTCAAACAAACATGCAAGTCCTCTGCCTCCGTTTAGAACGCGATTCTGGATCCATAGCTTCTGCCATCTTCCGTTCCAAATCAAAATCCTAGACCTATGCCTCTTCAAAATCGTGCGCTCGAGCCTAGGCCTCGTGACCGGGGAGTGGTTTGAATCTTTGGCCAATGACAGGGATTGTAAAATTCCAGGGAGACGTCTGTATCAACTCCACCAGATGGTCAAGACGGATGAGGCTTGATCGTAGCAGGTGGACATCGCAGGTGGTGAACGTCGAGCCTGCTGCCACCTGGAACATTCTTTTGAGACGATAATTTAAGAGGTGGGATGGGCCCGGTGGCCTTGTATGTGAAAGAGTGAGTGCTGGCGCGACAGACTGAATGTGTGATCATGGACTCGGTCGGCCTGGGCAAGATTGTCAGATTTTGACTCCAAATGTGAGGACGAGGGTAAGGCCAACCTAAGTACTGTATATCCCAATGGCTTGATGCCGACCAGAGTAACAGAGTACATCCCATCCGAGCCGCACCGGTGTTGATGGGTTGAGGGGCTGTCTTGAGTCACGGAGTCGGACAGCAGATTGCGTCCATCGTCATGCGTCCAACAATTGGAATTGGACGGGGTGATAGGCCTCTTGGATTTTAGTGGCGCTGATGATTGCTACCCGGGTGAGAAAGAGGAAGGAGGGCAGGATGAGAAGGGGCCACGGGAGTGGAGCCCGAGGAACACAGTTGGTGCGGAACTAGAAGAAGCCAGTAGCGAGAGGCGAGCTTGGCCCACGCGCCTAGGGGTATTGAAGAAGAGTTGGCGAGTAGATCTTGAGAGACAGCTAAGTGACAGCAATCGTCTTCCCTCCAACCCTAGCAGCGGGCAGTCATGGCTGATTTTCACATTTTCAATGGTGAAGAGTTTCAAGGTGGATTACTGGAGCCGTCCTTTTGCGAGAGTGGAGGGAAGTGAGCGGACAGAACAACTCCTTAACACTAGGCTCGTGGACCAAGTCTGTTCCTCCGTCAAAACGGGTGGTGAATCGAGGATTAGTGAGTCCGACTATCGAGCGGTGCAAGGAGGTGCGCTCCTGTTGCGAGTTTTCTGGTTCAGCGTAGGAACAAGACAGAGCCCAAATCCAACGTTTCTCGTAAATCGTCTGAACGACTGGTCCTCTCCTGTCATGGCCCCCGCGTCCTGGCTCTTATGTAGCTTATTTTATCCGTGCTGCCCTAGCATCAAGCTCCGATCACTGCACAGATTCGGACGCCCTTGCAAGTTACAGGAAGGGTCTCATGCTCTGGGAAGTTACGAGTGACAGTGACTGATCACAGATGCCCGGTGCCGAGACCAATTATCGGAACGCAAGAGCCGTGATCCGTTTCTGTAAAAGACGGGAGGAAGGGTTCTCCCCGTCAAATCTTCTTGCAGAGGTCTATTCAACCAATTCGCAACCGCCACAGCCGACCAGCCCCTGCACCTCGTCCTTCAGAATTCTGCTAACTCTCTGCCTCAGATGGCAAGTTCTGGGACTCCGATCTTGCGAAAGGTGACACGGCTTACACAGCCCTCGCTCTTGGAGCACATACCGACAACACATACTTCGTGAGTTGGTCTTCCATCATCTATACCAGTTCTCACCATCTCCTAGACTGATCCATGTGGCCTTCAACTATTCCACCTCCTATCGTATACCGACGGCTCCGGTGGTGCCACACTCCTCGTAGATGGTTTCTACGTCGCCTCCTTAATGAAAGAGCTTTACCCAGAAGCATACGACTTACTCTCACGTCTACCAGTCCCAGCACACGCAGCCCGGGAGCCATCAGATCTATACACACCCTCGCCGCAGTCAGGTTATCCAGTTCTAGGGCATAATATTGCGACTGGGGAGCTAATCCAAGTGAGATGGAACAACGACGATCGCAGTGTGATGAATCATCTTCCGCCGCAGTTGGTTGAGAACTGGTAGGTCGTGTTTTATATCTCTGTTCGGCGTGTCCTAAGTACCCCTATGCAGGTACGATGCCATCCGGTTATGGAACAAATGCTTGACAAGTGCGGACTCCGAGTACTGGGTGCAACTTCAACCTGGGACAGCTATTGGTACGTCTGCGATGCCATTTCCAATGCGCAGTATTCTTAATTCATTCTCGCTAAGTTATCGACAACCGAGTGTTACATGGGCGTTCAGCATTCGATGGCAACCGGCGGATGTGCGGGGCGTATATTGGCGTCGACGAGTATAGGTCAAAGCTCGCTGTACTAAGTGAAAAGTTCAACCCCGACACGGTGGTACAGGCGACGAATGACCTCCCAGATACCAATGTAAACGGCCGAAATATTTGGAATGGCGCTTTATAAATAAATGGTCCGTTGTCGCAATCCTCTTTTTGCACACTTTCCACATGCAGGATATATTTTTACTTCTGGTGGGCTTTTGGCTTTGGGGCGTGAGATCCTTCTTATTCCGCTTATTCCTGGCTCTGCATTGGAGTATGATCGTCGCCCTTGCTGTCATTGTCTAATTGTAGATAAGGATGAGCAAAAGCGGGGAATTGAAATCCTCGGACGAAGATAGGCGATGTTCAGACAGCGGATGATGTCATCCAGCTAGGGAAATAAACTCGAGCCCAGTTGCGAACGTTGAGCACTCTGGAGTAGTACTAGATTCGGCTCTACTCTGTCCACACGACACCAATTGGTATATGCTCTTGGTGTACTATATTTCGAGCTCATTTCCTCGGAAGGTGTCGACCACCAAGTGTTGCGTGGGCTTTGAATCTGTATTTGATGCGGATGAGTACATTTGACGTCTGTTGACGAATCTAAATCGAAAATGGGTGAGATAGACTCTGGTCATCTTGACTTGATAGATGGACCATAGGCAGCGTGAACGGATATGGAAACCACCAAGGGCACAGTAGTGATCAGGCCATTGCGGGTATCATCAAGAGGCTGAACGCCTGTTAAATACGAATATTCTTCGTCAACAAATGAATTAGATGGACACGAGCTACTAAAAGAGTATATCTTAACGGCCGGCATGAAAGGACGTACTCGTTCATAGAACTCTGTATCCAATCTAAATCATATACTCGATTGTAGGCATCATGGCAGGACTGGAACTCCGAGCCAACGTCAGCTGTCGATGTCAGTGTCACGTTGGGCCAATGTCGGCGTTGACTCCTAGCAGTTGTTCGAGGCAGATGGTCCGTGGTCCCAGCAGGTGATGTACAGCAAGTAACCACCTGAGACGATGGACGTCGATCGTTGAGCGATCAATATATACTATCCTTCGGCATATCCGTTTGGGTCGATGATCGACGACGTACGATTGGGTGGGAGGGCGGAAAGTGACATCATGGATTCGAGAGGCCCAGGGCAAGATTGTCAGATTTTGGCTTCAAGTGAGGACGAAGGATGAGACGAACCTAAGTATATCTCAATGCCTTGAGTTGGCCAGAGTAACAGAGTACGTCTCGTCCGAGCCGTACCAGTGTCCATAAGCTGATGGACTGTCCTGGGTCGTGGAGTCGGACACTGGGTTATATACCCCATCATGGGTCTAACGATCGGAGTCGGAAGATGGCTATAGGTCCTCGTACGTATGATGATTGGGTTTAGTGGCACTGATGATTGGGACCCGTGTGAGAAAGAGGAGGGATGAAGGGATGAAGAGGGAAAGATGGAAACCACAGGTGCAGAGCGGTCAGCAGAGAGGAGAGCTCGAGGACCGCAATTGGTGCAGAGGACCTGCAGATAGAAGACGGCGGAGAGTGCGGGAATGGCGAATGGGCTCAATGGCAGCAGGAAGCGAGCAGAATTTCGAGGTGCTGCCGACTACTGGAGGGGCAGAGGAAAGTGAGGGAGACTCCTGCGGGCAGGACATGTAGGTGAAGATTGCCAGGTCGGGTATAAAAAAAAAAGAGGAGGAAGGAACGAGACAAACCTGGGCCTGTTCCTCCGTCAAAATCGATAGCGAATCGAGGGTTTTTGCGTGGTTTCAAGGAAGCTTGTTCTGGTTCAGCGTGGGGACAAAATCCTCACTGCTCTCAGCTGTGGCCTTCTCCTTTCCCAACTCTAGTAAACCGTCTGAACGACTGGTCCACTCCTGTCATAGCTCCTGCGTTCTGGTTCTGACTCTTATGTGGCCGATTTTATCTGCGCTGCCCTATCATCAAGCTCCCATCGCTGCACAGACGTCTGCAGAATCGAACACCCTTACAAGTTACAGGAAGGGTCTCATGCTCTGGCCAATCAGCCTGAATCGCACAGACTGGGTATTGTTATTGCACTTCCAACACTTCCCTGTACATGCTCGAGTTGCGCATGGCCGATACCGCGCGGCGGTGTAAGCGACGACGACGGAATTTATGGACATACTTATCTGTGAATGGAGGAAACATACGAAGCGCAAACAGTGCTTCGTGGAATGAGGGGAACAGTGCGATGATCCCGCATGTGTGCTCATATGCATGCGAGATATTTTCAATCTCTTCGAAGCTCGCTGGATTGGACAGAAAACCTGGGAGGGGCTCGAGACGCAAAATTGTCCAATTCTCTTCTAACTCGGTATGCTAGTAGTAACACAAGGATCATCCTCGCTTCCAGATTTGGCACAAATGACCCGCCATTGCAGAAAGTTCAACCCAACTCCAACAGCTGCCACCTAATTGCATCTTGTCCCGCTCGGGAAGACATATCCCACCTACAGATAATGAGATAAGCACATATTCCACTCTGCCGTAAAACTAACCGAACGGAAGGCCATTAAACGAAAGGAGCCTGAGTGATCTTCACTGCTGACGAGGATCCTGAAGCTTAGTCACACGATAGCCACTAGTCAGCATTGCAACAGAGAAGTGGTAAAAGTACAGCACCTGCAGATGGGATTAGACGATGATGAATTAGATGATGATAAGTCGGGGAGCCATACATAGAGTCCAATCGGACGGTTGTTCAGACGGGAAACATCAGAAGGAAGATTCAACATGCAACCACGCACCTTGTCGAGAGTGTCAGGCTTGTTGAGGTCAGTATCTCCTTCCTAAGAGGCAAAGTCAGTCGTGTTAAGCCATACAGAAAGGAACCACGCACCCCCTGAAAGTCAAAAACGGCCACAACAGGGTTAGAATTCAGGGAGCAGCTTCAAGAGGAAAGAAACAACGGACATGCGACTCCAAATCCTGAGAGACAAAGTCAGCCGCAGCGACAATGTGGTCAGAAATCACACGGGTAGATTCGAGCGGATGCGAGAGCAGACCATGCTCTTCCTGAGAGTCCAAATCAACCATGTCAAGTCAGAAATCGAGTGAGTGCATTCGAGAGAAGACCACGCACAGCCTGAGAGTCCAAAGCACCCATGTCACGTCAGAAATCGAATAAATGCATTCGAGAGCAGACCACGCACTTCCTGAGAGTCCAACGCAACCATGTCAAGTCAGATATCGAGTGAGTGCATTCGAGAGAAGACCACGCACTCGCTGAGAGTCCAAATCAACCATTTCAAGTCAGAAATCGAATGAGTGGGTTCGAGAGCAGACCACGCACTCGCTGAGCGTCGAAATCAACCATTTCAAGTCAGAAATGGAGTGAGTGCCTTCGAGAGCAGACCACGCACAAGCTGAGAGTCCAAATCAACCATGTAAAGTCAGAAATCAAATGAGTGCACTCAAGAGCAGACCACGCACTTCCTGAGAGTCCAAATCAACCATGTCAAATCCGAAAACGAGTGAGTGCATTCGAGAACAGACCACGCACTTCCTGAGAGTCCAAATTGACCATGTCACGTCAGAAATCGAGTGAGTGCACTCAAGAGCAGACCACGCACCATCTGAGAGTCCAGATTAACCATATCAAGTCAGAAACTGAGAGAGTGTATCTGAGAGCAGACCACACACTTGCTGAGAGTCCAAATCAACCATTTCACGTCAGAAATTGAGTAAGTGCATTCGAGAGCAGACCACGCACAGCCTGAGAGTCCAAATCGACCATGTCACGTCAGAAATTGAATGAGTGCATTCAAGAGCAGAACACGCACTTCCTGAGAGTCCAAATTGACCATGTCAAGTTCGAAATCAACTGAGTGCATTCGAGAGCAGACCACGCACAAACTGAGAGCCCAAATCAACCATGGCAGGTCAGAAATCGAATGAGTGCATTCGCGAGCAGATCACGCACATCCTGGGAGCCCAAATCAATCATGTCATGTCAGAAATCGAGTGAGTGCATTTGAGAGCAGACCACGCACTTGCTGAAGGTCCAAATCAACCATGTCAAGTCAGAAATCGATCGAATGCATTCGAGAGCAGACTACGCACACCCTGAGAGTCCAAATCAACCATGTCAAGTTAGAAATCAAATGAGCGCATTTGAGAGCAGACCACGCACTTCCTGAGAGTCCAAATCAACCATGTCAAGTCAGAAATCAAGTGAGTGCATTCGAGAACAGACCACGCACTTCCTGAGAGTCCAAATCGACCATATCAAGTCAGAAATCGAGTGAGTGCATTTGAGAGCAGACCACGCACTTCCTGAGAGTCCAAATCAACCATGTCAAGTCAGAAAACGAGTGAGTGCATTTGAGAGCAGATCGCGCACAGTCTGAGAGTCCAAATCAACCATTTCAAGTCAGCAATCGAGTGAGTGCCTTCAAGAGCAGACCACACACAGTCTGAGAGTCCAAATTGACCATGTCACGTCAGAGATCGAATGAATCCATTCGAGAGCAGACTACGCACAACCTGAAAGTCCAAATCGACCATGTCAAGTCAGAAATCGAGTGAGTGCCTTCGAGAACAGACCACGCACTTGCTGAGAGTCCAAATCAAACATGTCAAGTCAGAAATCAAGTGAGTGCATTTGAGAGCAGACCACGCACAGTCTGAGAGTCCAAACCAACCATGTCGGTGTCAAAAATCGAGTGAGTGCACTCAAGAGCAGACCACGCACCATCTGAGAGTCCGGATTAACCATATCAAGTCAGAAACTGAGAGAGTGTATCTGAGAGCAGACCACACACTTGCTGAGAGTCCAAATCAACCATTTCACGTCAGAAATTGAGTAAGTGCATTCGAGAGCAGACCACGCACTGGCTGAGGGTCCCAATCAACCAAGTCAAGTCAGAAATCGAGCCAGTAGATTTGAGAGTTGGATCACTCTTGCGCACCTCTACATCCTATAAAATAAAACAACAAGTGATCTGTTAAAGCTTAGCCATTCAGCATAAGTTAAAGTAGACGAACAAACTGTTTGACATGGATATTGCGGATTAGCCACAACTCGCCGGCATCTTTGTCTCTCTCCTCGTTAGTTCCACTGCTGGCAACATCTGTTGCTTGAAATCGTGCGCCACAGCGATCATTGGCACTTAGTAGCACATCTATATTTCATTCAGAGGTCGTAGTTCGCAACAGGAAATCATACCAATCAATGGAAGCACTGGCGGACCGTCGCCCAATTCTGGTATCCTTCTTGCAACGAGGGCATGTATATGTCTTGGAAAAACCCTCTCTGTTTGCTTCCTCAGTCAATACCACCCTCATGATGAATTTCGTATTTGGTTCTCGAGCTTTCTCGAACCCAATGTCATCAGTCACCTGGGCCACTTCGTCGCCTTTGTCTACGCAGAGATCATACATCCCCTCATCAATAAAATGGATAAGTGTTCGATCTTCGGGTGTTTCTTTTTTCATAAAAAGTACTCGTACAGCTGCTTTGAATTGCTAGACGAGCATGTCAACGCCCCGACTCCATCCGTGTATGGCAGATCATGGGGACTTACTGCCAGCGAGCCTGCACAGTCGACGGAGATAGAAAATGGGCGTCCAATTGCATCGATAAGCTTTAGATCTGCCGATACACAGACCGTCGCCCTTGGGTTCGTTGAGCTCATATCCATGAGTGTTAGAGCCTGTAAAAATACTTTGTGAGCACCTGATATAAGTGCTGTAGGACATGGCTCCACGTACCAAGTAAGTAGTCAAATAAAACATAATGTCTTGCGTGCACTGAGAGAGGATCTGGGAGACGACCGTGTGCCTCACTTTGCGCAGGCTCTTCAGCTTCTCCAGCTCGTTGGAGGTATGCGTCAGCTGCCTGGATACCACATTAGTGAGGTTTTACCGAGTGAAAGTACCAACGAAATACAGAATCATGTCGTGCTGGGCCTCCAGCATTCCGGATGACGAAGCTTCTGGCAAAGTGGCAATTTTATTGAGAAGCCAGCGAAGTTTAGTGGTCAATGCCTTGAGGGCTTGTTCATTTTGGGACATTTTCTGCGTGCCATCATGAGTAGGATGCCGTCTTAGATACTTCGTACTCACATCGACGATGTTCAGAATACCGAGCAATCCACCAATCGCATCTTTCAGTGGGGCTCCAACAACAGGAATGGCTCCCACGAAGGGTGCTAAAGTAGTGCCAACAACGTTGGTGTAATCCCGGGCGCGGCTCCCTAGGGTCTTGTTTGAATCGACGGCGAACTCAGTACCTGGAGCAGGTACTAGGTGCCCATGAGACACGCTCGCAGTACTCGGCTGCAGAGCGAAGTCGCTAGAGCCGATTGACGATGCAAAGAAAGATGACCTGGTGAGACCAATGATCGCGGACTCTTGTCGCGAAGCCTTAGGTCGTCGAAGACGTAGGGGGATAACTCTCTTCAGCAACTCGGGAAATAGAGAAGGCGACTTGGCTGCCGGTTGAGACTCGAGCATCTGGGACATCTGTAAGTAAGATATTGCGAAGCAGTTGGTGCTGGTAAGATGGTGGGGGACGGGAGAGACGGTCAGGCCGCATGCCAGACGCCAGACACGAACTTAGGGCCTCGTGTAGGGCCCTGTAGTTGACGCGTGGATGAGCTATTGAATAGCCTGACCCCAAATAGTACTATTTGGAGGCTCAAAAGGGTGGTGCACAGCAGTTATCATGAGAGCCCTCATCGAGAAAATGTGTACTGATAGCCAACTGACAGTATTAATGGCAGCCCTGTGTTGTGACTTGTCGAGTTGTCACAGATGCCATTTCGAGACCGACTCCCATTCACGGCCGACCAGTCTCTACTCCAAGTCTCCTCACCACCAACGAGTCCGCTCCCATAGTCTCATCCCTCCTCCGGATCGCCATCATCAGCCCGAGGCGCGTGGCTTCCTCTCACCCCATCCCATGAGAGGCACGCAGTTTATCGTCCAACTCCTAACGGACGAGGCACACAGCCCATCGTCCGACTCTGATGGGTTGACCCAGGATAGCCCATTGAGCCGCCGGTACAGGAGAGAAAAGTTTACATTCTACCCAATTTCATGCCATTGAGGATATCATGTTACAGGTTCGTCACATTATTCCTACCGCTGCGGTGATTCTGAAATATCGTCCAACCAACCTTACCTTCTAGGCGTCATGCACGACCCCCAAATCTTAAAAGAGCAAACATCCCACCTCTCCCGCCGGCCGTTCACTCTCTTCTTATTTTGTCGCACCTGGCCGATGATTCTCTCAAACGGACGTACAGGATGGCAGTATTCACCCGCTTCACACACAACCGAACCAGCTAGCCGCCAACCATCTGCCCCGACGGCGACGCAGACCTGGGCGCAGATAGCAGTGTTGGCCCAAATAACACCGATACTGATGGCGTCGACGAAGGATTAGGATTTTGGAGATGCGGAGGTCCGGGAATTCGGATTTGGATGTCGACGAAGCATGCTTCGGTAGATTTGCATTTGGAGGGAGGCAGAGCTCTAGGATTCGGTTTTCGAACGGAGGCGATGAACAGAGGTGGCCAGCGCTTACTTCTTGACCTTTGGTCATCGTTTGTGGTGGTCACTGGTTGGTCACTGGGAAGCAGAGGTCCCACTGTCCACTATCGAGTCTCAAATCTCAGGGCTGAGCCTGAGGTTAGCAAGTCTCCCCTCTTCTATACCGAAGACTAAAACTGACTATAGATATGAACGCCTCTTCCATGACCAGTCCTCGAATCCCATCCCAGAAAATCCCGCTCCTCCCGCCGACTAGCGAACACCTAAACGTTAGGCCCATAAAACTCTGAACAGGGAGCGCGTTTCACTGCTCCTAACACACCACCGGCCGTGTTCCATTGCCAAGTCGAACTCGCGATCTGCCCTCAAGCGATCTATATTGTCCAGCGTTATCCGTCGCGTCTGCTCCGGGTCAACTACCTCTTTCATTCGGACTGCCAACTAGGAACTCTGTAACGCCCATCCCTCGTTACCCGTTGTCCCCCTTCTAACCTCAAGCTCTAGGCCGAAGGCCCTCGGGTCATCCGTTTACACACGCAACCGGGGCACTCAGCAGAACGAGAGGCGGCTCAACGGAGCGCTAGATAGCTCAACCGAAACCTCAGACGACCCGATTTGCCCATTATCTTCAATCCATGAACTTGGAAGCACATTCGCTTGAACACTGTCATACGACGATCACACTTTGTCCAAGCTCCCTCCAGTAAAGCCTCAGAAACGATTGGATACCTCCCTTCAGCCACGCTCACTCCAAGCCTTGGAAAATGTCGACTTGATCCATAATACATGACCACCTCGGCCTCTCAGGCATTTGGAATCTGGAAAAACGTCCGCCTCAATCATCTAGCGTCTGAATGGACATCTGCCACGATTCAAGGCCGACGACTCTTGGAGAGCGTATCTGGTAGAGTCCTCCGCTTGTTCTGCGCCTGGAAAACCAACATGTACATATACATATATGTCACATCCACACGATGACTACGACTACGATGAGGGGTATGCTGGTTCAAACCCCAAAATCACGTTATGAGGATTTGGATTTGGGAGGCGGAGGTGCGCCGGCTGGAAGCAGGGATTAGGGCAGAGGCGGTGGGCGTTTGGAATGAAGAGGGGATTTGCGGTTGGTTGGAACTTCGGGGTTAGTGTACGCAGCCTACTTCTCGTATGACAACAACTTATAAAAAGACGTGCAGGGCCAGAACCATCAACATTCTTATCGATGTGCTTGTCCGGCACTCTTGGAGTGAGGTGTGTGCGGTGGAAGGGTGAGCCACCATACGGCATAGCTGCTGATCGTTTCCTAACTTTCTAATTTGCAGCCTTCTTTCAACGTGGAAACAATAGCCTTCAAAATACTCCGTTAACGCTGGATGGCCGCTGTTTCACGTTCGCATACACATTTTTCAATATAACTTCCCTCTGAAGAGATCCGTTTATTCGTTTTACGCCACCTGCAAATCTACGGTGCCGCTGCTGCAGCCTTCATCCGACATTGCAAGCCCATGTCCGAAAGAATAGCAGTCAGACGCATATATGCGACCACTCCCATCTTGCCCAACGAGTTTGGACAGCGGTTGGGTTCGTAACCGTCTGTTTCATACTTCGGGTATGTTACCTTCGTTGACTGTTCGATATTTGACGCTTATCACCTTCACGACGTAGGGCGCCGACTATGACAAGTGTGCACCTAGCTTTCCACTAGGAGGCATAGCCAGCCATTCGGGAGACGATCAGTATCTTCTAGTGCGTGTTCTTGATTCTTTATCTTTTGCCTGTGACTGACCCCCTTCACAGACTGGCTCTCGGAGCTTCTGATGGCTCGTCTACATACTCGTTTATATACGGCGTTGTTTACAACCAAACAACGAAATGAATCTGATATATAAAAAGTTCTATCGGATGATCGAAACCTTCACCTTCAACCTCAAAATTGAATCATATGAAATGGGTCTGGTTCTCATATCAATCCTCGGTGTGTGCGAAATCATTCTCAAACTGGCGTACCACAGTGATCCAGAGCGAACGGGAGATATTAGTATTAGAAACAAGGTTCACATACGGCGTTACTCACAATTCAGCGGCATAACCACTAGCCAGGTCTCCTGTTATCAAGTGAGACTTCTTCACTTCCACACACCGCTGACATAGAAATAAGCGCCCATTCAGTGGGTGCTGATCTGAAAGCACACGTCTTACGCGCGGTGTTGTCATGGGTTGGATTGTACTGAATGCCTACCGTAGAAGATAAGAGAAACGAGGCCACATTAAATTGCATTATGGTGAGAACCCAAGGCGAATGAGCTGCAAGACGGTGGCCAGGAGGCCGAGTCGACAATGTAGTTGACGCGGAGTTGACGCGGAGGATCACACCGCATGGTCCAAATTGTTCGGGATCATGACTTTTGCCGGTGACCTTGGAAGACGGTGAATCGGTAGGGGTGCTAGATAACTGGTACCGTAGCATTCTTATTGTGTACTCGTAGATTCCTTGCCAAACAACTACTCGACGATCCTGACCTGGTCTCTTCAAGCCCACATACTGAGTAATCGACATTTTCCCTGCAACATTCGCCTGCATATTACATAACAAGCTTTTTTTCAGTTCTCGTAGCTAATTTTGTCGCGCTTTGCTCACGGGATCAAAGCGCGTCGCGTAAGCTTGGCGTCACGTCGACAGGGTCAACTTGTATAGCAACCAATTGAATAAAAATCGGCTATAGCACTCCCAAAGCCACATTTATTGGGAGCTGTTGAATAGCGTTATCATTTAAAACAGAATATTTCTGCCCTAAGAGGGTTGATCTTGATATCCATCATCTCTGTAAGTACAAAGTTACCCCTTTGCATCAAGCAACATGGGAAACGCACTTACGTTGAGATCGCAGTTCGCTGACCACTCAAATGATATACGCATTTGGGACCCTCAAGTATTCCTCGACATCGAGTGGACTACTAGGCCCACGCCATCGAATTTCTGCCGCCGTGATTGATTGACTACTACGTACGGAAGTTCGTGGCTAGTGAGCCACCTGGAGATTGACTATGGGCGTTTGGCTATTTGAGAGACTCCATATACCCATAGATATGACAGCGAAATATCAAATTGCAGCCTAGTGTGCTTCATGCTGAGGTAGTACTACAAATAGTGCATTCCTGTACAATACTCTATGCATGAACGGCGATTAACCTTGATCTCAACTTCATTGCATATTGCAACGATAGATCCAGTCTACCTTGATCATAGTTGCACAGAATCTTCCTATGTAAAAATATCCACAGTGTCGAAGGTATTAATCGTTACGGAACTCATATGTCAGCCTCAGAAGATAACATTCGTACGTATACAATACGCCTGGCACAACTAAGTATAGTACAACTTCCGCCGTTGCGAAGAGTGAACCGCAGGTTCACGATGAGCAGCAGAAAGTGTCTTCAGATGTGGGTATTGCGGCCTTACCACGATTATTCATACCTAAATCTCCGAGTAATAGAAATGTCAGTATGAAAATGGAACATTGCGCATTGGCACACTCACTTAATTCCCGAATTCAACGGCTTACACCATAGAAAAAGTAGGACGCCGAAGCGGAGCAAGGCAAACAACTTGTCCTTTTATACTACGCCACATTTATTGAGTGGCTGAGGGCCCATCAGCGAGTGTTGTGGGAGGTAGTTCTGGGCTAGTACGAGAAGTTCAAGGTGAAAGTCATTTCCAAGGAGCAAACGAATTGTGAATTTACTCGTGATAGATTCGGCATACCGGGAGAGCTAAAGATGCAGATGTCAACAGGAGCGCCTGTCTGGTTGGAGGATTTTTGAGGATTAGTCGAAATTTTTAAATCAAGAATTTAGACAACTGATTTATATCGATGATTTTGGAACACCTGTTTCACCAGAACAAAAGGTTGAAAGCGATAAGAAAGGCGCTAAAAATTCCAGAGAAAAACATGTACATACGAAAGTTCGTCATCTGGATATAGTATTTGTAATTCTGAAAATGGGATATCCTGCTTTGGCGCTTGATCTTGGTGGAAGTGGAATGCGAAAAGCTCTTCACTCTGAAGTGGATTGCAATTGGAGCCCTGTAAGAAGTTCATCCAGGTGCAATATAAGAAATGTGAACGGTGCTTTCAAGTTGTGATATACACATTTGCTTCCGGATTTCATAGTCTGTTTGAGGGCCTATTGGAAAGAATCTTAGGGGGCTCTCAACACAAAATCGTCCAATTCTCTTCACAACTCTGTATCGCGATACAACTACCGTCCTCCTTCCTAGATACGACGCACGACCGACCCAATCTCCGTGGGGCTGCCCATCGGAGAAGATTCGACTCAACTCCACACAATTGCCACCCAGCTGCATCTCACCCCACCGAGCAAGACATACTGGCATATCATCTACAGGTGGCGAGATAAGTGTTGTATTCCAGTCCACTGTTAGAACTAACCAAATGGAGGGGTCGAGAAGCGAAGGGAGAACTCTTTGCCGCCAACGCGGAATGGAGAGATTCCGAAGCTGAGCCACACAATCGCATTGGTCAGTATTGCAACCTGTAAGATGCAAGAGTAAAGTACCTGAAGGTAGGGGTTAGATGGTGATGAACCGCAGATCATAACTCGGGGAGAGCCACGCATGGGAGAGTCCGATCAGACGGTCGACCAGACGGTGAATGTCGGAAGGAAGATTTAACACGCAAATACGTACATTGTCCAGACGGGAATCAGTGTCGATGGAGCTGGCATTCCTTGGATGAAGGGTCTATTTACATAAATCATGTTAAGTCATGCAGAGAAAAAACCAGAGGATACCACGCACACGCTGAGAGTCCAAATCAACCACGTTGGGGTCAGAAGTCAAGCAATAGATTTGAGAGGAAACCACACACGCGCTGAGAGTCCAAATCAGCCATGTTAGGGTCAGAAATCGAGTGAGTAGATTTGTGAGTAAACCACTCACACGCTGAGAGTCCAAATCAATTGTATCAGGGTCAGAAACTGGGTGAGTAGATTCGAGAACCAACTACGCACAACCTGAAAGTTCAAATCAACAATGTTGGGGTAAGGAATCAAGTGAGTAGATTTAGAGGCAACTACCCACAAACTGAGAGTCCAAATCGACCATGGAAGAGTAAGAAGTCCAGGTGGACGTATTTGAAAAGAAATGATGCATAGGCTGAGATTCCGAATCAACCATGCCGCATCAGAAATTGAGTAAGCGGTAAACAACGCACGTCCTGAGAGCCGATATCAACCATGTCAGGGTCAGAAATTGAGCCAGTAGATCTGTGAGCAAACTACATACAGGCTGAAAGTCCAAATCAACCATGCTGAGGTCAGAAATTGAGTAGATTTAAGAGCAAACCACGCACATTTGGTTCCTGCAAAATGGAAACAACAAGTCATTAGCCCAAGCTTCTTAATTGACCACAAGTTAAATTAGACAAACAAACTGTTTGATGTGGATATTGCGGAGCGACCACAACTCAATATCTTGGCCTGTGACCCCACTGGCAACATCTGTTACTTGAAATCGTGAACCGCATTGATCACTTAGTGTGTATGTCAGCAACAGAGATCATAATCAAAGAGAGCCAGAACACACCAATCAATAATGGACCCTTGTCCAACCTTAGTCTTCTTCTTGCAACGGGGGCATGTATATGTGTTGAAAATCATCATATCATCCATATCCTTACGGTTGGCTTCCTGATTTAATACCACCCTCATGATGATTTTCGTATTTGGCTCTCGAATTCTCTCGAACTCAGCTTCATCAGTAACCTGGGTCACTTCATCACCTCTGTCAACGCAGAGATCATACATTCCCTCATCAATAAAACGGATGAGAGTGCGATCTTCTGCGGTTTTTTTGTTGATAAAAAGCAGCCGCACCGCTGCTCTGAATTGCTAGGTGAGAATGTCAAAACCCTGAATACCATCGTATATCATGCATCATAAAGAGGCATACTTACTTCTAGCGAGCTTGTGTAGTTGATGCAAAACTCACGTCCAGTTGCATCAATGAGTTCCAGATTTGCTGATATAGAAAGCATTGCCCTTGGATCCATCCGGCTCATGTCTTTAAGCATTAGAGCCTGTAAGAATAAACTTTGAATACCTGGTATAAGTACTATTGGAAAAAGCCTAGCATACCGAGCAAGTCAAATAAAACATGACAACTTGCGTGCATTGAAAGAGGATCTGCGAGACGGTTGCGTATCTCACTTTGCGCAAGGTCTTTAGCTCCTCCAGGTCATTGGAGGTATATGTCAGCCGCCTAGATACCATATTAGCGCGGTTCTAATGAACGAAATGCTGATAAAATACAGAATCAGGTCTTGCCGAAGCTGCAGCATTCTGGATGACAATGCTTCTGGTAAAGTGCTAACTTTATTCAGAAGCCAGCGAAGTTTAGTGGTTAGTGCCTTAATGGCCTTGTTGTTTGGGGACTTTTTCTGCGTGCTACGCATGAGTAAAATATCATTTCGGTTACTTCACACTCACGTCAATGACGGTCAGAATACTGAGCAATCTGCCAATCGCAGCTTTCATTGGGATCATTCCAACGACAGGATTTGCCTCTGCAAAGGGTGTCAAGGCAGTACCAACAACATTGCTTACTCTGGGTCTTCGGTAAGCCACCACTCTTCCATTCTCGGCATTCACTTTGACAACAGTTGGTATACCCTCAGAAACCACATCTGCAGGTGCGGTCAGCACATTGGTGTTGGTTTCCAATTTAAGCCAGATTCGCGCTTCCTGCTTCAATTAGCAGAGGAATATAAATACATGCGAGATGACTCACAAGAAGCGCATTGGTCCTATCATGTATCCCATCCAGCCAGGCCTTCCGCTTATTGTCTGAGCGAATCCATGCCCATATCATCTGAATCGTGGTCAATGCTTGAAGAGAAACTGAGACCATCGCAAGAATTTGACCAAAGCCCCAGCTTTCTTCTCCCTCCGATACAACATTTCCCCCATGGCCCTCAATTCTGGTCTTCCACGTCGAATAGATTCCGACCCCGTACAGTATGAAAGCGATCACCACTCTGGTGCAGAGAACATTGTTATTCCCCTTCATCTCGGGTGGTGTGCTGCATTCCTCGCCTCCGGTTCGTATGGCATCTTCATCTCCATAGAGTGTAGCCTCCTCATCTCTATTCTCCTCATCTCTATCGAGTGTAGCCTCCTCATCTCCATTCCAGGTTCGTTTTCGAGCCATCGAGTATTTGTGGGGTCCTTTTATCACCTTTTTGTAGCGCGACGCTGTACACCACCAGCAGAAGCAGGTAATTGCTTCGATTATCCGGACAGTGTAGCACACCAGCATGGCTACCTTGAACGCGGTATTGTTCGCATCCAATTGAACGATCAGAGTGATGGGGATCTTTTCCGTACAAGTCAACGGTCCACGCCCAGTAGTAATCATGACCCACACGACGAGGCCGAACACTCCGTGGAAGAATCGAAATAGTGACAGCCTGGCGGCCACGGAGCTGGTAATGGAGACAAGGTCGATGCTGGACCAGTCGAGAGACTTCTTCAGACCCCAGCTAATGACTGGAGAAGCAGTAATGTAAGGTCCCTCCAGACCCCAGCTCATATGTAGGATCATCACAGCATGATAGGCGGTCAATTTGGATTTGGACAATTGAAGGAAGGCGCTGATGACAAGGGGGACCGAAATGACGAAATTTCCATTTGAAAACTTTGTGATCATTTTTGCTTCCCACTTCTCTACTTTTCCGTCGGCGATTGTCAGAAAGGCTATGATGCAGGTGAAAAGACCCTGGAGAAGAAGGGCCAATTGGACGCCGATGCCAGCGATGTCGGGATCGGATTTGATGCACGGCTCCGCTTGTGATATTTCAGATGTTGTTGATTTGTTTAGCATCGCACATGCAACGGTCTGCAGTAATGTGGGTGCTGGTCCATCGAGAGAGCGAGCCGTGGTGGATAATGGGACCAAGGTGGGATAGGAGCTCTGCGAAGTGATTGAGGTCGATCTTGGAGGCATGACTGAGCGACTTCGTGGTGCAACGTGCAACGTCGGAAGGGCTGGTGAAGGGCGTGGAGGAGGGTGGTATTATTATATTTTCTAGGCAGCGCCCACGTCTACTGCATGTCAAATTAGCAAGACTGAAAATGAACTCGAGCGAACTGCCCGTTCAAACTTAGAAGCTTATCCATTCATAGGTTTGGCATCGCTAACCCTTTAACTCAATGGGCAATTTTGAGTCCTATCTCCATCCCGCCGTACGCCACTGGTAGACACAGCTCGAAGGCTATATGATGGTCCACCATGCTCCCTCTAGCGAAGCATTGGAACACGATGACGCGTCTTCCTTCAGCCACCTTCCGTCTGCAGAACGTCGCCTCATGATGCATGGCTGCCACTACCAGTACCTCTCCACGCATTTGAATGAGCACTCGCCACGACCATCTGCCAGCCAACGCAATATGTAGCGGTATACCACGAATCTTCGACTCTCCCCCCATTTCGTTATCCCAACTGAATTGAGGGTTGAACGGCTCATTGGTACTGTCAACTTTGTGTGAATTCGAATCCTGTAGGACATTGCTTCGTGACGTTGCTATTGACACAACCTAGTTCTATGGGGCTTGTTGGTAATGGACACAGGGAGAGTGAAGGCCTCATGGGCATTTGGGGTGCAAAACCCATCGAGCGCCCGGTGTTGACACCATAGAGGCTGCTTGCCCCTTGGGCCAGTCCAGGCTCCCGGGCCCCGACCTTCAGTGAATGGACCATGCCGGTTTAACGTTTACCCTCCTCGATGTTAGAATTCCTGTTAATGCCCTACGGGCAAACCTGGACACTGTTTCCATAATACCACTTAACGCATCATCAACATCCCTCATCCCCCACCAAGAACCCCACGCGGGCGCTCTGCGCCCGCGTAAAACGTCACTGAAGAACCCTGCCAGTGCCACGCGTGAGTTTGCTGCATTTTGAACTCACATGCCACTAATACGGGATACGAACCAGCAAGCGTGCAAGAAGTGGGGGACTTTTGTGGCTGATCGATTCGAGTAACTACAGTTACTGCACCATTTCGATCAATTCGGCCAACGGTTGGGATTTTTATTTTTGAGAAATCCCAGAAAATCCGAAATATTTGAAACGTTCAAATCTAGTGTTGGAAAAAAATCGGGTGGGACAGGGGATGGTCGAATTGAACGAAATTGTACAGCATATACTGATCTATTGCAGCAGGCTTACACGAAACATTGGCGCACCCACTGCCCATCACAAACGCACATGCGGGAGCGCAGCCGTCAAGCTCGTAACTAACAATTTCCAACACGTTTTTCTGAACAACTTTTTCAGCAAAGTAGTAAACCTTCCCACTAAAGTGTCCAGGCATACCGTGGGAACGCAACTCTTCACGCGAAACAACTCAAGCTCTCCTCGATCCGCCACGAAGGACAACTTGAAGTTCGTCTCCTGAGGCCTGAGGTCTTGATTCCATATTCTCGATCCATCTTTCCTCGAGCTTTCCCCGCCCTAAGAAAGAGACGGCTCGGCCCATCACCACCTCGAGAGTCGAGACTGCAGGATCAATGTCGACAACGATGTCATCACCCCACGAGTACTTGCGACTTCAAGGATCTGCTACGATTGGAATGGAAGGGAGACATTACGCGTATACGCGTTACCAAATTCTCCCCTCGTTTCTTTTGATACCCATAGGCGCGTGGGCCAGGCTTGCCGATCGCCGAAGCCGACCAGCTTTCCCGCGTTTTCCATTCGTTCTCCACCATGATCTACAACCACACTTATTCACGGATGCATGACCTCTCCTCCGCACCAGCCGCGCGCCTCGAGATCTCCTCATTGCCAACGAGTATGCTCCCGTGGCGTCCGGCCCCTCCCCATCCAAGCCATGATAATCAGCACCACTAAGACCAAAAACGCCTGGCTTTACGCGTCCTCTTACACGAGAGGCTTATGGCCTATCATCGTTAGATCCATGACAAGGCATCGACCCTGATTTTTACAACCAGAACAGCTTCTTATCTCATCGAGAGAGTTTTAGATTCTGTTCAACCTTCAAAGCATCGAGGCCTTAGGTTCGTCTCATCCCCGTCCTCATATTTAAAAGCCAAAATCTGACAATCTTGCACTGGGCATCTGCAGTTATGGTCACACCACCCTCCCACCTACTAGGTTATCAGACTCATCTCATCTCATCAACATATCGGGTGGCAGCAACACGATTCAATAGGCAACACTTGACGTTCATCGGACCACCTGCTATGACACGGGCCGTCTGCCTCGACCGTCTACTATAATTCAACGCCGAAGATGGCGCAGACAGTAACCTTGGCCAACGAACACCAACATCGACAGTAGCAGAGATGTTGGGCCAAAGTTCCACAGGCCGATCATTGGCCACAAGTTCAAAATACTGTCCGGTCATGGTGTCGAGCGCAAGATTTTCATCTTGTAGATAATGCAGAGTTCTAGGATTCGTGTCTGGGAGAGAGGTGGGAATTTGGTCTGCAAGGGAGACGGAGGCACAGAGGGCTCCAGGGTTTGACTTGGAAGGGAAAGGAGGCAGGGGCTGTGGATTCGGAACAGAGGCAGAGGGTTTGGATTTGCGTTTGGGTCTTGAACTGAGGTACTTTGTGCCCAGCCGTTGTTGGAAAGTAGAGGTCCTACTATCGTTTCTCGAGAGCCTGAGGTTAGTATCCCCACTTACTCTGTACTCAAACCAAAACTGACAATGACGATCTTCGCATATAGGCCACAGTCACCTCGTCCAGGTCGAGTCCTCGACTCCGATCCCAGACCGCAAATCCCGCCCCTCCCGCCAACCGGCGAACGCTCGGACCTCGGAATCCAGAAGAATCTGAGCAAGGAGCGCGTTTCACCACTTCTAGAACATTACCAGTTGTATTCCATTTCCAAGTTGAACACGCGATCGTCCTCAAACGATCTATACCGTACGGCATGATCCATCGCGTCTGCTCCGCGTCAACTACCACATTCGCTTGGATTCCCAACTGCGAGCTCTGCAACGCCCATCGCTCGTTCCCCAGCGCCTCCCTTCTTACCTCGAGCTCCAGCCATAAGGCTCTCGAGTTGTGCATTCACACCTGCAAACCGGGGCACTTACCAGAACGCGAGACGGCCCAACCGAATGCAAGATGGCCCAACCGAAGCTACAGACGGTTCGATAGGAGGCGAGACGACTCGATTCACCCATTATCTTCAATCCACCTGGTATCTCGAAAGCGCCGTACGCCGCTGGCAGAAGTATGTGCCCTTGAAGGCTTGAAGGTTGTCAATACAATGGTCACTCCATTTGGGCTCCTTCCAGCGAGGCCTTGGAAACGTAGGCATGTCTCCCTCCAGCCGCGCTCTGTTCAAGCCAAGCGAAATGACGACTCGAAGCCCTTGCAAAATAACGACTTGACCCGTGATACATGACCGCCACTATCCCCGCCTCTCTGGCATTTGGCACCTGAACAAACGTCCACCTGTCAATTATTCAGCGTCTAGATGAACGTTTGCCACGACGATCTACCAGATGACGACGACGCTGATGAGAAATATTTTGGTTCATCCTTCAAATGGGTCGTCATGAGTAGGCTCGAAACCGCCGTTATGGATACAAACTCCCGGTCAAGAATTTTCCCTAGGAAGAAATATGTGAGGTTGGAAGAAGGAATGGATGTGGTTTATGGTTGGGGTGCCATAGCCATGAGTCGCTTCGCAAAATCGCCAGTGAGTTTCTTTGACCATTCCGGTTTTCTGTATTATTTAAGCCAACTCATGTACTTATAGCACCAGAAACCGGTCATAACCTCGCTTATCTTTGGATCCCATGGAAGAATGCCTGCCCACGCTTGAGAGAATAGCGATCAGAGGTGATTCGCCAGTGGCTCAACGAGGTTGGACACTGGTTAGATCTATTTCACACGTTCGGGTAACGTATGGATCTCCTTGTTCACTCTTCGATATTCAACGCTTATTATCTTTATTGCGCAGTGCGCCGACTGCGACGATTGCATACCTACGCGACCTCTTCAGGCTTTCCACCGAGCGACTGTCGATAGCTTCTGGTGCATGCCTTTGATCTCTTTTCACCTATCTGCAATTGACCTCCATCACAGACGGGTTCTTGAGGCGTTCTGAGGGATTGTGTACGCATTCGTTTTTCATGCGCGAAAGCTGAAAGACCTGGGAAGCGGTTCAAGAGTCGAGTCGATATCCACCATTAAGGCGCCACTACTCTAGATACATCACCAACCGTGCTCGTGCTACACTGAGTTCAGGTTGACCCATCAATAATATTCTCGAGTTGTGGGCCAACGAAAGACGAATTTCAGCACCACGAAAGCCAGGCGTGAACTCAACGTTTCTTCCAAACCTATCAACTGCAGTCAGCGGTGACGTGTCTAAATATTAGTAGGCGTCGAGAAAGCCAACAAGTACATATGCATATACCATCACCTGTGGCCAAATGAGTTCGAACGATAGTTGGGTCTGGACCATACACTCAGGCAGCTCCCCTTTACCAATCCTCAACATTTAACGCATATCCCTTCCACTGCGTAGGACGCTAACTGCGACAATTATATAATCCACCACCAGGCTTTAGCTCGTAGTTGTAGTGACAGCGATGAAGATTGAGTCCAAGTTGCATTTAATAGTGCAATTTCAGATAATGTACCCCTTATAATCATAGACTACGAAGAAAGTGAATGGGCTGTCTGATACGCTAGCGGTGGTTACGCAGGCGTTGAAAGGCGCAAGTTGCATTATGCCTGTATTGACATATAAGTCCGAATGAGGAGCTAATGCCTGAGACGGGAGAGGTTTGTAAAATTGTTATAATCGCAAGGTCTAAGTATCAGCTTCATAGACAGAGATAAGATGTATAATGTACAACATACCCTTTCGTTAGCTATACCAGATGGTAGACTTGATATTGGACGACTCTGCCAATACTACCACCACACCCCAACCGCCCGCTGCTCTTAAGCTTAACAGTGGGGCTTTTGAAGTTCGGACCAACATCTTCCTCGTCAGCGTCGTCGTCTGGCAGGGAGTCGTGGCAGATTCACTCAGATGGTAGACACCAGAGAGGCCGACAAGACGATCGTTCATTTGGACGCCGAGGTAGATGTTCATTCGGTGGCCATACATCCTGGATCGAGCCGTCATTTGCAAGGTTTGGATGGAAGGAACTTTGAATAGGCTCCGAGGGAAGCGATCGTAACTGGTGAGTCGTTCATTGCAAGTGCACGTGCATGGCTCGAGAGGCCTGTGGCTGGGGTTCAGGATAGGAAGGGAGGCGAGAAGGAGGTCGAGAGGAGGGCAGTATTTGACACGAAGAGACATGTGCACGATTGAGGATGCTGCCCAATACAAACGCCCGAGGGCAGATCGCGAGCTCCTCGGGTTTGAATGCAAGGGAGGGATCTGGGTAAGGTCACAGATGATCCAGGTTTTCAGTTCGCTGGAGAGTGAGATTCGAAAGGCTAAGCTGGCAAAAACTGGGATGTGTAGCCTGAAATCGGAGTAGTGGAGTGGCCACGGAAACGCGTCCAGTTTTAGCTTGGGGACAGAGTGAGAGGGGACCGTAACTTCAGGCTTCAAAACTCCTCTGCTCTCGAACAACCAAAGCCGAGCGCCAAGCATCAGCCACCTCTGCCAACCGCCAAACACGTTTGCAGGTCTGTGCGACCTGCGTTCGAGATTCAAACGAAAATGCAAGTCCTCTGCCTCCGTTCAGAACGTGATTCTGGATCCACAGCTTCTGCCTTCCGTTCCAAATCAAAATCCTAGACTCTTTCCCGAACTCTGCACCCCTTCCAATCCAAATCTTGCGCTCAAGACCCCAGAACTCATGACCGGAGAGTGGTTTGAACCTTTAGCCAATGACGAGGACTCCGAAATTCCAGGGCAACGACAGTGTTGCTATCGGCGTTGGCGTTAGTTTGGGCCAACATCTGCCAGATGGTTTCTAGCAGGTGCGCCGTCGGAAGTGATAAACGTGGAGTCTTGACTCGGAGCGCGCGTCATGAGTCTAACGATCGAGGTCAGATGAGCCTCGCATGCGATGGTTGGGCTTTATTGGCGCTGACCATTGTGACCTGGCGAGTCGGCCACCCGATACATCCGTTCTAGATCCAAATGCAAGTGCAAATGTTTCGCCTCTGTTCCGAACCCACTTCCTTCCCCTCTAATCAAAATCCTAGACCCTGCCTCTCCCGGGCTCAAATCCTAAAACTCTGCATCCCTTACGGATCAAAGATCTGCGCTCGAGACCCTAGACCTCATGCCCAGAGTATGGTTTAAACCTTTGGCCAATGACTGGACTATGAAATTCTAGGCCATCGCCAGTGTGACTATTGGCGCTGGCCTTACGTTGTCGTTGGCATATGCGCCAACTCGGGAGTCGATGAAGTGGTCGTGGCAAGTGGCCGTGGCGTCTGGCAGGTCGATGAACGTCGAGCGTCGAGTGTTTGCCACCTGGTACATCCGTTTGGGACAATGTCCGATGAGATGGGGTGAATTTGATGAGCTAGCAGATGGGGGACTGAACGTTGGTAGGACAAACGAATTGTTGCGGTCTGAGATTGGGATCGTCGACTTGATGTAGAGGTGAAGCTTGAAGAAATGGAGGGTCGGAACGACGGAAGACGCGTCATATTACGGATGTAGGAATGAGAGCGGGACACGAGAAGCCAGAACCATAACGCAGACGGGCAG
>Ga0247741_1000421_pt1 | contig 24603 bp, 32 predicted proteins | sample UWRJL213509R2_FD_180945 | JGI IMG/M metagenome (GOLD analysis project Ga0247741, IMG submission 180945) | Plant litter microbial communities from Arlington Agricultural Research Station in Wisconsin, United States - UWRJ-L213-509R-2 | ecosystem: Environmental > Terrestrial > Plant litter >... | reverse complement strand
CTCTTGGGACACAGGAGGAACGTGCGAGAGCAGTGATGGTGAAGCGACTTAGCGAAGGTGCCTCCAGCGAGAAGGATCTGGATGAGACGGACGAAATCAAAGCCGGAAGCCTATCTGGGCCTGGGGAGATTGATGTCGAACGGGCGGAGGTTGAAGGAAATGCAAAATCGAAGAGGAGACGCAGTAGGCGGTCGAGAGGTGGAACTGGGTCTGGTGCAGGTGCCAGTGCGCCTCAACAAGTTATGAGGAGTCGTAATCCGAATGCTCAACCCTACTATGCATATGCCCAGCATGCAAGTGCTCATGGCTATCCGTCGGCTGGGAGGGGTTCTCATGGTATGTATTCCTTCATTTACGCCAACAACCTGGCCTATTTTCCTATACCGTGATATTAATTTCTACCAACTCCCGTTGTTACAGCTCCACCGACAGCAGACTCATCCTACGGCCCTTCACGCCTCAACACCGCACGTACCACAGCGCTATCTCATTCACACCATGGCGACCCAGAAACGCCAACGACAGAGACGGCAGCGCACCACCGCTCCTCGCAATCGGCACGCAGTGTGCATTCTACAAGCTCGTATATTGCCACGACGAAAAGACATATGGACGACGATTCTTTGGCGGACTCGTTGAGTTTCGACGGGGTTGGTCATAGAAGTGGAACGTCAAGGCGGCGAGGCGATGGGGATGAGGAGGATGGTGCAAGTGAAGATGGGAGGAGTGAAGGCAGTATCAAGTGAGTATCCCGTATCCTCTAATTTTTCTTTCGTTCTTTCGATTCGCTATCGTTCGCTCTTTCTTTTTCTTTCGCCTTTTCCCTCATTTTCTTTTCATTGTTCCCATGCTTTCTCGCCCGCCCATCCCTTCTCCGCCGATTATTCGGTTCACGCCTTTCATTTCTGACATCGGTGTATTCCCACTATCTATTGGCCTGACGGTTGCTTGACCGTTGTCATTGACGTACGCGGGTTCGGCGATTTTGGGCTTTATTGGGCTTGGCACGGGAGTTGGCCTACGGCCTACTCTCCCCAATGATTTCCATCGCCCAGCCTTTGAGCTGATGTAGATGGACTATCTACTATCTACTGGCTGCTGTGCTATTCCCACCTTCTACGCACCAGTTTAGCACCGTGGTTTAACTACCGAACTTGGTAGTCGGCTTTTGGGCGGACGGCCACTTGTTTGGCCTGCTGTTCTGTTTCTGTCTTGTTTTGTTATTCCTGTGTCTTTTTGACACGTCGATGCTACGGAACTGGCTTCCGACATCTTTGGGCCGTATTTCTGTCGCTCTCATTGTCTGCCATGGTGGACAGGCCAACAGTCTCCAGAGTGCCGAGCTATTGGTTGCCCGTCGTCTCCCACCTCATGAAATTTGCCTACAAATGTCGGATCGATGGACAGGCGTTGAACTTGCAATATTCTTTTCATTTTCTCCTTGTCCGAATTTTGGTTCCGCTCCCATTTCCGTTTTCTTCTCACATTCATGACCTGGTGTTATTTATACACACCTTGCTCCTGATTGCGTGGTTTAACCACATGCCTGACACCTGGGGTTCTGTGCTGTGGGGTCAGGTATTTTTGGCCTCGAGTTGGGCTTACGGAGGCCTCTATATGACCTGATCGAGGAGGACTTGGCTGGACCGCTGTCTTTACCAGATGGTCTTCTGTTATGGACAGGCGAAGAAGTTTCGAAGCCTCAAGCACGTCGCCCTGCATAGCACGGAGGTGGGCCTCACATGGCTGGTCCTGCAGATCTGCTAATGTGCACAGGGGGCATCGTGCTGGGATTCGCGAGACGATCTGCGAAGATTCTGCGTTCTGTTGGATCTTGGCGTTGGCGTTGTTTCCACAAGTGGTTAGCCCCCCTGCATCGATCGAATGCGGCAGGCAATTTTCCTATTTCTGCATGATTTCCGTCTCTCCGCTCGTGTATCGGCGGGTTATGTAACTCGCGATGCACAGAGCGCTCTTCGATAATGCATCAAGATGTGTTCACTGCATTTTACGTCTGTGCAGGAAGAGAGATCTTCTTTCTCCTTCGTATTTATTCTGGACTTTTATTTCTCGTTCTTTCGTTTGGCCTATTCTCTTTGAATTCGCCATGGCGTCGTCTACCTCTACTCTTTCCAAACCACCAATCACATTGACTTTGACTGACTCGTCTCTCTCTAGGATGGAGTTTGACTTTGACGCTATTGACGACGAAGATTCCCCGTTCCCCGAAGTCAGGGCATCGGTGTCGAATATCGACGACCCCGATATGCCAGCAATGACAATCCGGATGTGGTTCGTCGGGCTTCTGCTGTGTACAATTAGCAGGTTAGTATCTAGATCATTAAGTCTTTGAAAAATGATTCTGACAAAACCTCGTAGCGCTCTCAATGTCTTCTTCAACTTCCGCAACCCAGCGCCGACTGTTGTCCCCCTCGTACTCCTCCTTATATCGTATCCTTTCGGCAAATTCCTCGCATTCACCCTCCCCATCACCACCTACCGTATCCCCCTCCCCAATCTCCCTCGCGCCATGTTTCCTGTTCATCAACCCTCCTTCGCACCCTTCCGCCTCATCGTGAACCTCCTTCTACCATTGACTTACCCTCGCACTCTCGAATTTTCTCTCAACCCCGGTCCATGGAACATCAAGGAGCACGTACTCGTGTACATCATGGCTAACGTTGCCGTCGGAAATCCCTACGCACTCAACGCCATCGTTGTTTCCGAGATCTTCTACGATCTCCACACCGATTATTGGTTCCAGCTTACCCTTATCTTGGCGACACAGCTAACTGGCTTTGGCCTTGCTGGGTTGTGTAGACGGTTTTTGGTGTGGCCGGCGAGCATGGTTTGGCCCCAAAATCTTGTGGCGTGTACCTTGCTGAATACCCTTCATGCCGAGGATGAAGACGACGGTATTGGGATGTATGGAGGTAGCGGCGAACCTGGCCAAAAGAGTATGACAAGGTATCGGTTCTTTGTGATCACCGGTATAGCAAGTTTCGTTTTCTTCTTCTTGCCCGGTAAGTCCTTACCCTCATAGTAATATCAATTACTTGACATTCTGCTGCAGGTTACCTCTTCCAAGCTCTATCGTTCTTCTCTTTCATGTGCTGGGCTGCGCCAACAAACATACCCATCAACCAATTGTTCGGCGTTAGTTCTGGACTGGGGATGTCCGTTCTCACCTTCGATTGGACACAAATCAGTTGGATCGGAAGCCCACTCATGGTGCCTTGGTGGGCACAAGTCCACGTCTTTGTTGGTTTCGTGCTCTTTTACTGGATCCTCGTACCCGTGCTGTATTACACCAACACTTGGGACCTCGCACACTTCCCAATCACTGCCAACAAACCATTCGATCGCTTTGGCCACGTGTACAATGTTTCTCAGGTACTCACAAAGCAAGACACATTCGATGCCGATGCTTACTACCAATACTCGCCCCTCTACCTCTCGGCGTCGTATGCCATGACCTATATGCTCGCCTTTGCTCTCTCCACCGCCGTCCTTGTCCATACGGCACTGTACCATGGCCGTACGCTCATCAACGGGGTCAAAAGGATTCGAATCGAGGCAGATGACATTCATGCCAAACTCATGAGGAATTATCCCGAAGTTCCGGATTGGTGGTACGCTATCGCATTCTGCGTTTTCTTCAGTCTGGGAATCGTAGCGGTCGAAGTCTGGAACACGGATGTGCCAGTGTATGTATTGCTGTTGAGTGTTTTGTTGCCGATCATCTACGTATTGCCGAGTGGCTTTATCTATGCGATGACTGGGCAAGGGGTGAGTTTTTGGTTCCCAACTCCAGAACTGGCAATGTGACTGACGTATGGGTGCTATCTAGATTACCTTGAACATCCTAGCGCAAATCATACCTGGAACGTTGATGCCTGGACGACCAATTGCCAACATGATTTTCAAGGCATATTCGGTGCAGACGCTATCGGCTGCAACGTGCTTTGTACAAGATCTGAAGCTTGGGCACTATGTCAAGGTTCCACCTCGGGCAACATTTTTAGGTCCGGTTTCTCTTTCCTCTCTCTTTCCTTGACTGACGAAATGCCTATAGCACAAATGATCGCGACGATCATGGCTGCCTTCATCCAAGTAGGCGTAAAAGTCTGGATCTTCAATAACGTCGAGAACATTTGCCAGGATGATCAACCATCTCGTCTGACTTGCCCCCATAATCAAGTCTTCTTCACAGCTTCTGCAGTCTGGTGCGTTTACTTTCATACTCTTCCTTATGATGTACGGAAATCTAATATCATTTTCTCGTTCAGGGGTCTCATTGGCCCAACGCGCCAATTTGGCACAGGATCTCTATACCACCCGCATCTTTACTCCATTGCAATTGGCGCATTCATTCCTATCCCCTTCTATCTCTATCAACGGCGTTATCCCAAATCGTGGGTTCGATACGTCTCTACACCTGTCATCATCACCGGTGTCTCCTATATCCCCCCAGCCACAGGCATCAACTACTCTTCCTGGTTCGCCGTCGGATTCGTGTTCCAATACCTTATCCGGAAACGCAATTTTGCCTGGTGGTCCAAGTTCAACTACGTCCTGAGCTCAGCTTTAGATGCTGGGACGGTGGTGGCTGTGATGGTCATTTTCTTTGCTCTGCAATTCCCAGGGGGTATCACAACTCCGGATTGGTGGGGGAATCAAGTCTTCAAGAATACCGCTGATTACAACATGACTGCCCTCAAGCCTCTGAACGGGGGTGGGCTGCCATGGAAGGACCTAAGAACTGCTGCTGCTGCTGCAACACCTTCACCATAGCATTACGAGGCGATGCCCAAGAAAAAAACAAATATTGCTTTTTGGCGTTGTATCTCTTCATATTTTCGCTTGGGTTTCTCGGCGAACGATCGTATACAGACCTATCCAGATCTTTACCTATTTTACACCAACAATCCTTACTACTACCAATCACCACTCGGCCATCTCGCGCCTACGCCAATCGACCTTCCAGAGGTCTCATTCATGCCACCATACGTTTCTGAATCCCGGACATGTGTATAGTTTTCGCCTTTTCATGACTGATACATCTTGTTCTGGCATTAGCCTAGCTACTATACTTTATTCTACACCGATCAGCCTTGACAAGGTCCCGGTTTATTTTCTCTTCCACCTTCAATTGGTCCTTTTTGGTGTTTCTTTGTATGACCCCTACGGCACTTCACATTTCTGCATACTTACATTCGCCTTTTTTGAGATCTCTCCACGTTGGTTTCGGTGTTGGCAGTAGTACTAGTCCCCCTTAGATATAAAGCAATATGACGCAAATTTTGAGACCCAACACTGGTATACCTGGATGGGCTGCGAGATTGACGTTCAAACCAAACATCAGCAGGACAGGCCCAAGGACAAAGACCGCCAGAGGTTTCATGCTTTTGAATCGTGTGTATTCCCAGTGAGTCCAACAACTTGATTCCCTTGGTCATGAATCTGGCAACATCATGAGTAGTATTCTGACCACTATTAGCCCATGAACGTGAACGGCGATCAATTCAATCAACTACCTCCCAATCCCCTCGACCTAACAGTCCGAAAGCGAAAGCATCAGACCGTCGTCGCTGATAATCCATCTAGACGATTTAACGCCTGCTTGCAGAATAAGCTTCGTCCATGTCTCAAAGATATGGGCAGCTTGAAGTCTAAATCCATAAGCCTCGTCTTCTTCTATATGTCCATTTGGTACGTTGAACGCAATGGCGCGCATGATCTTCCAGATCCGAGTCATCTAAAGATTACGAATGAGAATCCGAACACGCAGCAAGTATTCTGGAAATACGAATGAAAGAACCTATCTCGAGTAGTTCTGGATACTGAACCTCATGGATTTCGGTGACTTGGAGGAAAGTAGAGAGCCCCCGCATATCCTGAAGGTCGTATGCAAGAGGTGGTAGGCAAGAGTGCACATATGTGGACGCAACTTACCAAGCACAAATTTTCGTTTCTGGTTGAGCGTTTTCCTGATAGCTATGTAGAGGCTGGGTTAGGAGACGCATGGTGCGAATGATTGTTACGCACTGCGAACTCCTCTGCTACACCATGTTGGGGAGCCACGAATTGTTTTTCAAGGTGGGAGCTTCAGCAAGCAAGCTTACAGTACTCTGACCTCAATGAATGTCTAGCATTGATCACAAATGACTTATCCTTCGACGGCGTCTTGGACTTCTTGACACTTTCGATTAGCGCGAAACACGAGGACGATTGCGAGGTCCTGCCCCGTCCCCGTCTTCGATTCCCCAAAACTCCTCCTAGAACCGTAAATATGCTCCATTTTCACAAAGTCAGGGCAGTTGTGCACAGTAAGCGATCGAAGTTTCGGAACGAAGGCTTTGTCTGAGCCAAATGGTATTTCTTCGTTCTTCCTAATGAGCATGTTTCAGGCGAGTGGCTATTCCGTATGTCCAAGGTCACTAGGACCAGAGTTGCGCTCAATATAGTCTCGAGATCTATCACCCTCAACCCACAAATGTGCAATGTGAGGCTTATAGCTTCAAGTACCGCCCTATACTCAGTATGAACGATATCGGCCACAATCAGTGCAGCCTCGATGATTGTTCGATAGACGGGGGTATACGAGATTTGGGAAGGAGAGTGGAGCGGCAGGTAGCACCAGCCAACTGAGAGCGCCTTGGAGATGGCATTTTTTGATGTCAGGTCAGAAAGCCGCAAGGGAAGTCCAGTGAAGTGTTTCAAGTGAGGATAGATATTGCCTAGTTCTGCGTGAAGGAGTTGACCGTCAAGAACGATGTGTCTTAAAGACTGTATTTGCGAAGATTTGAAGATGAAATTAGATGGTTCCAGAAAGTTGCGTAGGATCGTAGCTCCTGACATTGTGTTTCTCCAACGCTGGCAAATTGAATGTCGGAAGATAAAGAAATAAAGTCCTATGAGCATGTATAATAGCTGACGATAGACGGAGCGATTGGATAATGGTATCGGGATAATCGATTCCAGGTCCTCGAGAGCCATCCATTGAATGCGTGGGTCCAGGCGTAACAACGTGGAATGGTAGTGAGATTACAATGTAAATGGGCAGCGTTCCCGAGCGTTCCCGGAATTTCTCAACGAGACGCGGAAATCCTATGCGTTCGTTGGCGGAATACGAGAGACGTTCGATTGATAGAATGTTGTCCCATGGATGAGGCGTTGAAAGGGCAACATTACGCCAATGCATATCGTGTCAACACATAGCTTTTATCGAAAGGAAGTTCCTCTGGAATTTTATGTGTCAGCTTGGTGGAAAGTCCTCCGGGGAGCGACAAGCAGGAGAATCTGAGCAAGGATTTCTAGTGGTAGATAGCGCAGGTGGGATAAAAATCTACGATGATAGTGAATGAAAACCCTCAATTTTACTTAGGAGGGGTTTTCCCTTGCAGATCGGATCTTCAATGCAGGCAACGCGCCGGTGAGGCTGGCCAGTTCCAACGACTGCTCGCTGTTGTATGCTTCACGAAGTTTCTTCTTGGTCTTGTTTAGACAGTCGGACATTTTTTAGTTGATCTTCTTTGGTTTAAAAAGCGAGCCCGTTCTTTGCCATCGCTATAGCACGAACAATACTGTCTCGTTCTTCGACTGTTGGTACACCATTCGTTCCTGAAAATGGGGCGTTGGCGATTCGAGACTGAGAGTACTATTGGCGGTAGACAGGAGCGGCCCTGGAGTCGTCTAAATTAAAATAACAGGACACAACTCAGCCACGTGATACTGGCGCGTCATTTATCAATAGTATAGGGGCCTCCACCTGGTCAAGCGCTTCCCAATGTGTCCACGCACTGTAACCTCGGAGAGGAATATCAGCTTCAAATGGGCATCTCAAACACCGAATTGTGATTTTTCAATTTTGATCTGAGTTCTCCAGAGCGACTGCGGCGCGACAATTTTCTTGAGATATGAAAGCCATCCACCCTGAAATCAGACCTGGAAACTTCATGGTGCCATGATCACTCAAAGACAGCCTATAAGTTGTGGCCCTGCCCTTCTAAAGGTCTGTGCTTTGCCTAAAGGCCCGCCAAACGTCATAAAGTTGGGGTAATTGAAGTAGTGTTACAATACCCTGCGAAAACCTTTTTGGTAGCGTCTAAGCCATCGATCAGGCAGACAAAATACGCGTTGGGGAATAGATCCTCGACTGTCTAATAATCCTTTTTGTTGTAATATTTTGGTAATCATTTTTCGGTGAGGGTAAATTTGACGAGAAGTTAGAACATCATCGCGAATCGATGTTTCTTTGCAAGTTACCCGACAGCATCTCGGGCGGTTTTTGACAAGACTTGGAGGCAACGTCCTTACCTGACACGAGAGTGGGAAATGGATTGATTATAGGATAGAAAATATAAGCTCTGACAAACTTCGGACTTTGGTGTGCTAATGTCATTCCGGAGTCCAGAATATTTCGCCAAATTTTTGGGACAAAGCCACAAGTGGTTCTGGATAGTCTCCCAAAAGCAGCCTCCAGACGGGACTCAAGCCTCTACATTATCGTGCGGTTCATAGTCCTGCGCCCGCGACGATGCCGAATGGGGACGTTCCTTGGGAAAGCATCGCTGTCGAAAAGTCACCGACAAGAAACTCTTGAATGCCGCCAACCAACGACCTGCAGGTCCTCCCATCAATTTCAATTTTGACCAGATATGAAATAACAAGCTCCGAAGCAGCGCTGAGCGTCAGACCTGACCATTCCTTTGTCTCCTCGAAATGGAATTCGGCCGGATTTTGAGCTCAGCAAGGGTTCTCGGATTTGACTTGGTTGTGAGCGCCTCGTCCCAATTTCTAGAATGCGACGCGCAATACGGGCGCTAGCTGAACTCTTGTGAAGGGTGCCTCACAATCTATCAGCGCAGCAAGTTGACCAAGCAGCAATTAAAACTAATATATCAGTCCAGCGTCTAAAACTCATTTGTAAGTAAAAGGCCCAGCGGTCAGGATTCCGGTACCGAGCAAGATCGTCGGACAACCAAGAGGACTCAGGAAACCGAGTCTCCCGGTCGCTGTCAGGAACGATGAACAGAAATTCCCAGAGAAGATTCAGATCTACGTATTTATTAGAATTGTGCTCTCGAGCCGTGATGTATGAGCTAGGGAAAGGGCTCGGCGACTTAAAGATGTACATTCTGCGAGCGATTGGATCTTATCATTTAATCCTATGCCCAGGATCCGGAACGTTTATATAGAAGGTGTTCGACTCGCGTAAGCCTCCAGTCCCATCCAAGTCCCAACACTTCTCCCAGGCGGCGTATACACGATAAACTCAGGTGGTAACACCACTCGAGATGTTGGGCCATCGCTATACGGTGTGTCAAATTTCTTGGGGTATTCGTCTGAAATGCTCACCCAAAGTCAAAGATAGGAACTCACGTTCTACTTACAAAAAGGGGTTGTGACCATGTGAAGAAAATATTTGGGATTGTGTCCGGAGTTTATGATCCTTGGGTTATCACCGCCGTGACATACTCAACGGTAAAGGCACTTCAGGCTTCCACTGAATAGAACTCTCCAGACTGACAACGAAACCAAACATCCAGATCCTTCCAACATATACAATACAAAGTATTGCAGGTACTCAGTATCAGGGCATAAAAGAAGATTACCTCGAGCTGTGAGTTCCACACATTTGCGATCAACGGACCCTTACCGTTCCTCCTCAAATAATCAGGAGTTGAAGATTCGCTCTGAATAACGGTAAAATCGACTTTCAAGTCCCAAGGCTATCCCAAAATGATGTAAAAACTCCGTTTTGGAACTTCACCCTGCAAGTTTTAGGTTTCAGCCTGAGAAGACTCTACTGTCCTTCATCGACCAGCCTCAGAATATCGAAATAATACACTATAGTAATCGTAGTCAGAATTTCTTATCTTGTAATAATCTGCTGTCCTTATGCTTTCTCATTGCAAAGAAGTACTTAACCGTTCAATAACCGTTCTCATAGTTTGCCGCAAGACTCAGCAATCCTTATCCGGGCCGCGAGGCGCGCGTGACTGGTCACGTTTCTCAACGCGTCCGTCTGCAACAGGTTTTGGCTCAACACTGTCTACCACACCTCGAAGCCACGATGGTATGTAGTAACTGAACGGAGAAGATATGAAATCGCTAACGGATCTTCAAAGCTTCCACTATCACTTCTTACAGCAGCTCAAAACAAACCTATGGTGAGCGCCGTTGAAGTTGAAGCGAGACGATCAACTTATGGCCTTTGGTGTATCCTTCTAGTTGGTCGAGCTCAAGAACGGGGAAACTCTGAATGGACATCTTGTGAATTGCGATAACTTCATGAACATAACCTTACGAGAGGTGTACCAGACGAGTCCTGATGGTGATCGGTTCTGGAAGCTGAAGGAGTGTTACATTCGGGGGAGTACTGTGAGCTCATTTTTCTTGATCGTGTCGCATGGGAGAATTGACGAAATATCGAAATGAAGATCAAATACCTGAGAGTGCCAGATAACTTACTCGATGTGGTGAAGGACGAGCAGAACAGAGCCCGTGACGCTGGCAGAAGCTCACGCGGTGCCCATGTTGGCAGTACGTATTCTTCAACTCCTAAGGAAATACGAAAGCTTATTAGTGCAATTTTTAGATCGTGGAGGACCCAGAGGTTCGTGGTCGTTTCCCTTCCGTGATAATACTTGTTCTAACGCGTAATTGTAGGTCGCGGACGAGGTGGACCCACTCGAGGCGGCAGGGGTAGAGGTAGAGGAGCCTGATGCGCTTGAATCATCCTCTATTCCGTCCAGTTCTCGATGCTGTATGCCTCTTACTTGGTGTCTTATATGTTCAGATGTATTCTTGGGAAAACTCCAACACTTGATCATAAAAGCGCTCATCAAAATTGGCTTCTTGGTATCACTGCTGCGGCCAGGTAGTATAGCGCCTCTAGTGGATTCCGTTCAAATTGAAATTGATTACCTTAGGTACCTCGATCTGAGGGCCATAGATTACATGTCGGTCAGACTAGTCCAACTTGAAAGTTGCTGCATCGCTACGCGAACGGTAATGCCAAGGCAACACTTGCTAAAGTGGCAAAAGCTAGACGAGATTAGATAATGATAAGGTCGTGAGTCAGAACCTAACCTTCCGCCCTTCAAAATATAAAGGATACGACAGTTTCCAACGCTGGCACTTGGATACGAACCACAACAGCACAACTAGGATACCCAAATGTCCACAATCTTTGTCGATGAAACCGGCGGGTCAGATGTGACTGGCAAAGGCACCATTGAGGAGCCATACCAGTCCCTTGCCCAAGCCATCTACGCGCATGGAGAAAGCACATCATTCCAGATTCGCAAGTCTTCTGATGCACAGTACGAAGAACCTACCCAATCCTCTCTCAAGAAGGCCAAGAAGAATGCACAGGGTATAGAGAAAAAGAAGAAGAAAGAGGAGGAACAGGCAGAACGTGATGCGAAGAAACAAGGCGATGAGAAGGAGAAACGGGAGATCCTGCTAGAGGAAAGCAAAAAGATTATTCTCGAGGAGGACGCAGCACTACCAAAGGCTACCAAGGCGCGCAATAACGAACAACCCCACAAATACATATACTGATCAGATCCATGCAGGCCAAAATCACACATCTCGCTCCTCTCAGGTCTAAGCGGGTTAGAGTCTTCGGTTGGGTTCATCGTGTGCGCGATCAAAAGGGAATAATCTTCGTCGTTGTTCGAGATGGCACTGGATACCTTCAAGCTGTCCTCTCTGGTCGCGTCGTATGTCGCGTGATATCAACACTCGACAAATGCTAGTGCTAATTTGCAACTATCTAGGCACAAACGTACCAAGCCCTGACTCTGACCCTCGAATCCTCGGTTGAAGTAATCGGAACATTGCAAGAGCTGCCTGAAGGCAAGACAGCGCCAGGCGGCCACGAACTAGTTGTTGACTACTGGCGCGTTGTCGGTGCCGCTCCAGGTGCTGAAGATGCATTCACTAACAGATTAAACGAGGTATGCCCTGCCTTTTCCCCCTTGAGATACATCTAATTCAAGGAACCGAAGAAATCGGACCCTTCAATTCAAGCAGATCTTCGACACCTTGTCCTCAGGGGTGAAACAGCATCTAGCGTCCTTCGTCTGAGAGCATACCTCCTCTCCGCGTTCCGCGAATCGCTCGTCGGCGAAAGTCTAATGGAAGTGACACCTCCTTGTCTGGTTCAAACTCAAGTCGAAGGAGGAGCGACGCTGTTCAAACTTGATTACTATGGACAACCCGCTTTCTTGACTCAAAGCTCTCAGCTGTACCTCGAAACTTGCTTACCGAGTCTTGGAGATGTCTTCTGCGTCCAGGAAAGTTTTCGAGCTGAGAACAGGTTAGCTTCGTGCCATAATTTGTTCTATATATCACTGACAAATATTTCAGCCATACGAGACGTCATCTGAGCGAATATACACATTTGGAAGCTGAACTAGCTTTCATCTCATTCCAAGACCTCATGGCCCACATCGAAGAGATTGTAAGCACCTGATGTCTATACGTAGTCAAAATATCCTAAAACAACATATCTAGATTTGCAAAACCGTGGACACTCTTCTCGCCAACCCCTCCTCGGCAGCGCTGATCAAGCAACTCAACCCGAACTTCCAGACGCCCTCGCGGCCCTTTATGCGATTGAACTATGTCGATGCGATCAAATGGCTGAACGACCACGGGATCAAACGTCCAGCCGAAGACGCCGAAGGAAACCCCATCAAGGATGAACAGGGCCAGACACAGATGGTCGAGCATCAAGTCGGCGACGACATCGCCGAAGCAGCTGAGAGGCAGATGACTGATATCATTGGCACACCCATCTTCCTGTACGGCTTCCCCGCAGAGCTGAAATCATTCTACATGCAGAAAGTGCCCAGGGTAGAGGGTGATACAGGGCCTGCATTCACAGAGAGCTGTGATTTGCTGATGCCGAACGTTGGGGAAATTGTCGGTGAGTTCGTGCACTTATCGTTAGCAATTACCTGGATGTTTTATTTCGTGTGCCGTCATGCCCACCTATCTCACTTGTTGATTGCCCTTACCGGTTATACCGGTGATTAATCCATCATACTGATTGTCATTTACAGGTGGATCGATGAGGATGACGGATATGGATGAACTTCTTGCAGCGTACAAGAACGAGGGGATCGACCCAGAACCATACTACTGGTTCACTGACCAGCGCAGATACGGCACATGTGAACACGGAGGATATGGACTTGGAGTTGAAGTCAGCTTTTTTTTGTCGCACACATTTAGAGTAAGATCTGATATTTATTACGATAGCGATTCCTCGCGTGGTTGGCCAACAGGTATACTGTGCGGGAGTGTTCGCTCTATCCCAGGTTAGTCTTTGCAGAATCTCATGATAATTATGGCATTACTGAGATAGCATCTCATCAGGTGGCCAGGCCGTGCTACACCGTGATACGCCGTAAGCGGAAGGGTCGAATATTCTTTAGATGTTTTACTGGTCGTTTTTCGAAAATATTCATGCTGAGTTTCTATTCCAAGGCACACTTATACACCTCTTTGGCAGTCTCTCTCCACGTTTGCCGATTTATTGCAAACTCTTCAGCATAGTCAACCTCGAGATGATGCAGTCGTTTTCCAACGATAACAAGGCTATGCAACGGTTGCCCGTAAGCATCTGCAGGATGGTCTAGGAGCTCTTGGAGTGTTCCAGCAACGATGCGCTCGTTTTCAGAACCTCCTCCCACACGTGAGAGTGCTATGGCGAGCGTGTGGTGCGCAGACAAGACGCCTTCGTTTCGAGATGATTCTGTTTCGATCAGTTGAGAAACTGCGGTGGGAATTGTCATGTACCGTGGTGGCTCGTATATTTTTCGCCCTCTATAATGACATGTGAGTTGGTCGCCGTTCTAGAATATCCAACGTACCTTGCGAGGTTCTCTTCACTTTGTTCCTTGACTTTTATATCAAGTAATACTAAAGTATGCATCCCGAGATCAACATTTTCTTTTATGCGATCGTAGAAGCTGTCAGGCCTCCATGTGTCGGTAAAGAACACGAGAGAAACCGTTTGACCAAAGTTATAGAGTTGAAGACCGCACGCCCCGACAGCGTTCATGATTGAGGCATTGTGAATCACCCGTGTAGGAATACCGAGGGCCCTAGCCCGCAATATGATGTCCGTATGTGTGGTTGCCCTGCCAGATTATGATATATTACTCCGAGGGAGTGCGAGGCAATTACTCACCCGAAAGGGTCACCCACTACAAGAAGTGAGATATCCTCCGAGTCGGCATTAGCCAAGATCTCATCGCTCTGTGTTTCGACCATGTCGCGATCGGCCAAGATCAGGGGTTTCTCGTAGAAGGCTTCCTTTGCAGAGACATGAGGTCCTTGAATTCGGGTATCATGCTCAGTGAGTTAGACAAACCAGGCGTTCCTTCTGAATCATTAGAATGCTAGTGTACGCTTCGAGGTAGACACGGGTGGAGTTCTTGATCGCCTGGAGGTAATTGAATGTTAGACGGGCGTGTCGGGGGTTTCAGCAGCCAACGAGTTGCTCTAACTTCTAAGCCGCGAAGAGTAATATCCTTCTCATCTGAGAGACCCAGCCCAATGATGTAGAACATTTATAGAGTGTCTGTGCAATTGAGATGATGAAGTCAAGAAGCAAGGAGGACTAAAGATACTAAAAAGAAAGGAGCTGCGGTTTCCGATGTGTCTCAGGCAGGATTTCAAAAACAAATTCCTGCGCATATCAACCCGAGGTGCGGCCGTTGTTGCACCATCAGATCATTCCCGAATGGAACGGCCACACCGGCCAACCGATAGTCGTCATCGACATCTTTGATCACGAAAGTACCATCCATAGAAGGTTGGTTTCAATACTGAAATTTATAGACTTTGACCTGACCAAGTTACGGAGCCGCTTGACCCCAAAATCTCATCGCGCTTGCATATGTACTCACACCTCAAGCATATGTTTTCGTCAACGTCCCTGGCACATATTTGGGCCATACCTACATGCAAGGGAGGCATCGTAGTGGGTGCATGTGGGAGGATACCCTGTGGGCACTCTTAGTGTGTAAAGAATTGGTCAAATCTCCTGAGTGTTTTGTCAGACACCTTCGTCAGCAACTCGGTGAGACCGTTGATGAGGATGGGAAAAGGCAAATGAACATGTCGCACTGGTTGAAACTAGGAGAAATGAGGCGATCGAGCGCATGAATAACCTGAAGCCTGATCATGGTATAAATGACTTACACACAGTTGGGGCATGCAAGTGCTGTAGACCTCTGTATGGTAGCAACCGCCTAGAAATTGTACCCTTCCGTAACCTTTTTGATAATAATCGGAGCCCTAAATTTAGCGAATACGGCAGGCGCTCGTACCCCGCAGGGCAAATTTTCTAATATTTGGGTGCCACCATACAAGGTCTACACTAAAATCCGTCAAGCGCCTGTATCTATTTTTAGTCCAAATTGCCCAGCTTCGCTGCACCTGGAAGAAAGAAGGACTTCTGAAGCGGGATAAGAACTTGTGTGCGAGATTTAAAATATTTGCATTCTTCTATACTGTAAATGTATTCACGCGTTTGCAGGAAGCATAATTTCAACGACTTTAGGCTTGGCACCAAAGTTCCTGTGTATGGCACACAAGAAGATGAGATTCTCCAGCAGTTGGAGGTAATTTAAGGTGGCGAAATCAGCTCCTTTTTAAAGCCTCATGCACAAAATATATTATCAACATCATATATACTTCTCTAAGTAGCGTCGGCGGTGGTTGTGCTTACTCCCCTGTCCACATGGGTAACGTCAACCGGACCGCCGGACATAGGCGGTGACATCAAATCCTGGCTGGAACAGCTCGGTAACTGCAGCGACATGATAAGATTAGATTTTTTCAAGCTCGATTTGGGACAGTACCCATTTATCGGGGCCCGGATCAGGGAACTCGGTGTGCTCGGAGAGTCGTGAATGCCCCTTACGATCTGGCTTGACAAATTCTGGTCCCTATTCTTCCTCGACAAACTTCACTATAAGTACTTTACTACCGAAAGAGATGCTTTCCCCAATACCAGTTCCCCCCTCAGATGATCGCGCCAGTTCGTGCCCTCTTCTGTGGCCCCTTTCAGGACCTTCCTCTCGATGTCCTTCCCCTAATTCTCGAGCATCTCGAGATGCGAAGGGATCTGCATGCTTGCTCTCTCGTGAGCAAAGCGTTTTCACGCTTTGCGACACCATACCTGTACAGGGCCTTGGACTCGATGGTCATTTCGAAGGTGGGGCATTCATTACGAGCTATGAGAAACCATTGGGACTCGCCGCAATATTCCCTGTGTTGGTCGGGAAGCAATATTCTCCGTATATTATGGCAGGCGTGTACGACATCTGCGGGGAAACAGCTCAACGGCCACACTAATCATTCATATTCATGTTCAGACCTGGATTCGTATCAATGCTGACTGATTGTTGCAGACCCTAATTCACCACCCATGCTGGACGATATTGCAACGTCCAAACCTTGCTCGTTACGTGCGACAGGTAACAGAAACAGGTAAGTAGCCTCCGATTTGCTGGCTCTCTCTCTATCCAAGAGCCATCAGGAAGCTTGAATATCTTGCTCCGGAGATGCCCCATCCTCACTTAGGCCACGTTATTGGCTGAAGCTAGCCACGATATGACCAGGAACCGGTCCCTGGCTATGAATAAGACTCGAGTTGACGTGTTATCTCAACAGGTGCCATTCATAGAGGCATCCGGTATCCGAACATCACGAGGGACACACTCGCTGCACTATCGTTGTGCAAGAACCTGCGCTCTTTCATCTGGATCGATCACAGTCCAGGCTCTGAAGCTACACTTTTAGCTTTCATCGATGCCATTCGAACACTCCCCGTGCGGGAACTGACGATTCGGACGCATAGCAAGCTTGGCGAAACATTTTGGTCGCAGCTTATGACGCTGACTGAATTGCACAAAGTTGCCATATGGTGCACGGAAGGTCCCCCTCAAGATATTCAAGGTTGGTCTTGGCCATTGGGAAACACGCTTACGCACCTTGACCTTGGGGTTAGCACCTTCTTGTTTCCGTGCTCTGAATGTAAGATTGATCTCTATTGATCGCGGCGCATCAAATAATTTCATAACCCGCTTTCCTGACAGTACTATCACAACTCCCTCACCTAAGAGACCTTCGTCTCAAAGGCGCATCTTCAACCTCGATCCCTTCAATTCTCTCCCATCTCCCCGAACTCGAGACACTCGACACCGAGTACCTCCTCTCCAGCCCGCGTAACCTCAACTTTCGTCGGTGCACGTCTCCACCTCCACCCGTAGACACTTCCTCCACAGATAAGCTAAAGGAAGTCCGAGTCTGCCAAGAAACCGAACCTGTGGACATATGCGACCCATCCTCTTTCCCCATACTGAAGCACTTGACGGTTCGCGCAAAATCGCTGGACAACCGCAGCCCGCAAAAGGTTTGGGATTGGATACGCGAACTTGTCCCAAGCCCTGGGCTCGAAACGTTTCGTCTGCATGCCTACCTGTATCCATTCAACTCTAATCACGGTGACGCGTGCGTGCCAAGGTCATTTATACTCGATCTAGCGAGTATGCATGGGTCAACACTAGTCTGCTTCGACGTCGGCGAGATGCAGCTTACGCTTGAGGATATCGAGTGTATATGCACGAAATTCCCCAACCTTCAAACATTTGAATGCTCATTGGCCCTTCCAGACATGGTAAGCGACTTACTCTTTTTGTTGTTGGGGATTTTGAAACATGTCAATTGACCGAAATGACCGCAATGTTGGATAGGCATTCGTGGGTGGTGCTATTTCTGGTGCGACGAACCTGAAGATGTTGAAACTGCATGTGAAAACCGAGTGGATGTCCAACGGTATGCGACGGCCTACCCCTTTCACTTTAGAGGATGCGTTGGGGATGATGCTCCGGAGTGAGAACTCGAGGCTTAGGATGATTGCTGTTGATCGTTTGCAGTATACTGTGAGTCATTTCATGTGTTTGTGGGATGTCAATAAACGTTCAATCTCATGCGATGTCGTAGGGAAACTGGGTTCTCGATGATGCCGCGGGAGATGGAGAGCTGAAGCCGCGATTTAAAGTCTCCACCGATATTTTTGAAGACCATTGGCAAACGTAAGCGCTTAGTCCTAATGTCGCTATGCGCTAGATACGATGATGTGCTTTACGATGACGTATGATCATAATAACTTCATTGATGGTCCTATTGTTTTATTAGTCTACTTTGGATTATGGCGAAGGCCGCACTCCACATCCTATTATTATGGGAGGTTTCTCAAGATAATCTGGCTTTTCATATGGAATCCAGCTATCGCAACGGTCGTCCATTGTAATACTAGCGCCTTATTTTGAGTTCCTATTTCGTATTTGCACAACTCCATCCCTAACTCATAAGGGTACCAACCTGCCGCTCATGTAACAACTTGTCGCCCATGCTCAGCCATACTCCTAGCCACAGTACTTACAACGAATTACCGTAGTGAAATTTTTATTTTATTTTACGGCTCTCAAGCCTTTCAGAGGAAATCACATTATCTTGCGCGTCCCGCAACTAAGTGAGAGAAACTTGATGTACAGCCTTATCTACTTAGAGCTTCTTCTTCTTCTTCTTCTTTCCGGCTGTGGCTGTTGGCTCTTCATAACCCCAACCTCCTGCAGGTGGGGTCGGCGGCTCTCCGAAACCCCAACCTCCTGTAGCTATCGGTTCATTAAATGGCGCTGGAGGTGCGTCATAGATCGTTCTTTGTCCATCAAAGTCCGCTGCTGCATCTTCAAAAGTTTCTGGGGCATCTTCAAAGTCTGGTGGCTCTGAAAGAACGCCAGAATGTCCCCACATATGTGGTTGGCCTTGAGGTTCTTCGAAGACGGGGGTCATGGGACGGGATGCCTCGAAGTCAACTGGTGGATTGACGTTGTTGAGCCCAGTCTCCTCGATCATAATGACATCCAGCTCGTTTTCAAAGTCCTCGCGTATCGCCTCATTTGCTTGGGATTGATCGAATATCCCTAGAATTCGTGATTCCCTAATCCTAAAAATCGAGAATGTCGTGGGAAAACCAATGGCGAGCGCTTCTTCTTTGTGGATGGTTTCCTGTCTAAGAACAAGCTCCGTATAACCATCAAAAATCCATGAGTGGATAAACATCTCCCTTCCAAGGAGTATCTTGTCGGTTGAAGAAAGCTCGTTTCCGCTTTCGAGCTTCCCTAGCGATAGTGATCGGTATTTTCGGAAGTACCACCGCGTCGAAAGACGGAGGACTGAGACCCATTCAGCTTTGGATAGCGGCAGGTGATCCAAAACATCCCTGCCAAAACAATTGTGGTTATTAAGCTGCACCATCGTGACGAATGTATGGACACAAACAAGGGATATAGCGCTTTCAAGAAGTTTCGGAAATCTTCCCTGAGGACTTCTTTGAGAATAATGGGATTCTGACGACTTGTACCCGGGATATCGTCGAAAGGGGTTTGAGGGAGTTGGAACTGCTTCGAGAATGCGTCTGAATCCACCTTGAAGCGGTATGTTGGGATGTGAAATATGTGGCGCTCAACCTTGAAAAAACGGGCCAGCTATCAGAAAAAAATCAAAGCAGTGATGTCGATTTCATACCTGAAAGTAGACAAAGGTACTCTGAAGACAGTAGAGATCGTCGTCCTCAACGACATCCTCTTTTTCTTTTCCGCAAGTACGCGAACTTGTGGAAGGTTTCTGGGAAAGAGGATTGTCTCTTTCAGAATAACTGGTCATAGCGCAATGTAAGATTGGTGAAGTAGGATTTGGATGGTGATAGTTCTAGCAGAGTTGTTATCGATGCGAATAGGCGCCCATGATTCGAAGTTCTATTTGCGCACGTGCTATCGAAGAGGGGTGATGCCGTGACTCGGCAATAATAAGCTTGCACTGAGAACTTGACATTTGTCTTGCTTTATTATAGCTAACATCTGCCACAAGGTATTCAAGTCGGAACGCTGGGATTGGATTAAAAGGCGAATGTGGACGCGGCGTTGCCATGTATCCCGATTTGGCGATCAAAACCATTGGCGGCAAATCGGTCGCGCGACGCGTACGTATGCTCAATCGCATTTTCAGTGCCAAATACTGTACAAATTTCAATAGTTCATTTGACTGTATCAGCTCACCTGCCTGCCCTCAAAACTATGTCCACAACGTACTTCAACGTAACCTGTACAGTGTACATTCACCACACATTGGTGTCGTGTGCCTCATCTGCTTTAGATAGTGCCAGCGTCCGAAACGCCTTCGACCTACCCTTACCCTTGCTCTCGTTCGTCTTGTTCGTCGGAAAACCCTTTGAACGCGTCTCCGGCTCTGGCGCTGATTTTGGCGTGTACCAAGTCCAATTAGGCGGCTCTGAAACTGGTGATTGGGTTGCTGCGGGGGTTGAAGATTCAGGCCCAGGGTTCAGATCGGTAATTTCTGTATCGAATTCCCTTTCAGGCCCGACGTTGCTGAGTCCATACTCCTCGATCTTAATGGCGTCCAATTCATTTTCGAATTCTTCGCGTATAGCTATCATTGCTGTCCGCTCATTAAGCCGACCTTGTAGTCGGCCCACTATGATTCTGAACAGCGAGCAGGTCGTAGGATAGCTGAGGATGAGAGCGTCATCTTTTTTGGTATTAATTCACTCAGCACAAGTCCGTCAAGGCCTTCCAAAACCCAAGAGTGGATATTGAAATCCCTCCCATACCCGAACCTTCTCGGTGCACGAGAGTACCTGGAAAAAGACAAATGCGCCGTCAATGCAGTACAGATCGTCATCTTCAACAGGTTCTTCCTTTTCTTTTCCAGAGGCAGTAGAACTACTATCGGTGCTGACTGGGGCAATGTATTCTCCCTCGGCGGAAGTCATCATGGTAGTTAAAAAAGAGTCTGAGAGATGGTTGACGTCTGGATAGAACCTGGAGGCTGGGAAATATGGACTGCTACACGTGCCCTGCTTCTAGAAGTGACCTGCGATTTCGCGCCACAAAGGTACGCTTTCTCTTGACTCAATATATCGATCGCCTATATTTCGAAAGTTGCTCCCTATGCAGCGTGAACAAGGCATCCAGATGCATGGAAAAATTCCACTGTAGGAATAAATCACGTTCTTTCGCCAAAGTACAACATTGACATGGTTTACGGAGCGATACAGATTGTAGATATTACAAACCCTACCAAAAGTAAACAAAGGTGCTCTGGAGGTAGAACAATGTGTCTTCTTGAATCGGCTCCTCTCTGTCTTTGCCGCATGAGTGCGATTGTGAGCTGCTCAGACTTGGTGCTTCTTGAGGGGAGGTTGGCGTCGTCATTTTGCTACAGGATGGCATGGAGTAAAATGCAACGCTATCCTGCAGATTGGAATGGTGGTAAGTCCCAGCAGAAGGCTATCGATGTAAATAAGCGCCCGCGGACGTTTATTTCAGCTCCTCACATGGCCCGTGCGCGTGAGTACTTGAGTCCGGTCTATCGAGCTGACCATACTTTTTAAAGACATAGATAGATTCTTTAGTGTATACGCGCAACAATTCTATCATACAAACGAGACTTGTTGTCTGATGCTAAGATAGGTACTTCGCATTAGCCCATTTGGCAGCCCTGCATCTCTTCTCAAGATGACCAATTTAATTTCCCCAAGATTTCCCGTAGTGTTTCTTTTTCTTCTTCCCTAGACCAGTGGGTACCGTCGTCGTCATCGTTGTGGTCGCCACGGGCTCGGGAACATCCCATAGCCCCTCAAACGAATCGTGAGCAGACCGCTTTGAAGGTAAACTTGTTTCTTCGAACATGATCTCCTGTTCAACCGTCTTGCACGCCACCTCGTCTTTCATGATTTCTTCGAGTTCTGTCTTGAATGCCTGATGGACCTCATCCGACGTATTAAAAGTCGATAAAAAGCCGCTTGAGTGATTTTTCATTCGTCTCTCTCGTAATCTGAACAATGAGAAGGTAGTCTCAAAGTTGATGATGTGTACATCTTCTTTTTCGATAGGGTTCTCCCTCGTAATGATTTCCTCGAATCCTTGACGAACCCAGGAGTGAACTCTGTACTCCCTCCCATACAGGACTTTGTCGATGGGCGAAAAGGCTCCCACCTTCTCGAGCTGCGAGATCGCCATCTTCCTGTACTCGAGGAAATACCAGAATGCAGAGAGTCGAAGTACCGATAGCCATTCATCCTTTGAGAGGACGAGCTGAGTTGAAACAGGCCTAGCATGAACCGCGTAGTCTTCAGTCATTCTATTCTGATAAAACATGAGAACAGAGACGTACAGGGGATACAACGCCTTCAAAAAGTTGTGAAAATCGAAAGAGGTAATATTGTTAGGGAGCATGATGGGATTTTGGCGGGTCGAACCTTCGACATCTTCGTTGGCTGACTGAGGAAGCTGGAACATCCCCGCAAAAAATTGCGACTCCTTCGTAAAGCGATAGGTGGGTATGTGGAATATCCGACGCTCGACCTAGCAGAATTACCCCGTGTTAATCGGCGACGACTACTTATCGCATTTCAGTCTAAGGATAGTTACCTGGAAAAAGACAAACGCGCTGTCAATGCAATACAGATCGTCGTCTTCAACAAGATCTTTATTTTATTTTCCAGAGGCAGTAGAAACATGACTACCATCGGCGATGACTGGGGCAAGGCTTTTCCCCTCGGCGGATGACATGTTGGTTGGAAAAATGTCTCAGATATGGTTGGCGTCTGAGATGAGACGAAATAGACAGTACCAGGAGTTGGAAACCCTGTTATAGATTGGTGGTCCTACTTTACAGTGCATCAATGTTCAATGCATCTTAGAGTGATTTGCCATGCTGCGGCACAGAAGGTACGCTTTATCTTGACTCAAACATCGATCCCCTACACTTCAAAAGTTACCCCTTATTCAGCACCCACAGGGCACCTAGATTGGAGGAAAAAAATACACTGTATGAATAAATGTCGTTCTTTCGTCAGAGTGCATTTTGGCCTTCGTGGTCTCCATGTAAAAGTGGAGCTTAGAGGATAAGTAAAAGGCGCTCGTCGGGCCGGTTTGGGATCAACAAGAATCAACAGACAGACGCGGACACCATCAATGGTGTTACCGCTTCGCTGTTCAACAACATTCATGACCATTATGATTTCACGTTTTGCGAAATCCTTAGTGTTTGTCATTTTAGCGATGGTGAGAGTTGTTCTACTTCTTTTATCGTCATATTCCTTACCAGTCGTTGCCAGTTAGCGCTCACAATGGTTGCGCTCATACATCCACCTTCAAGAGCGTACATAGATCCATGGACCGGGCAGCTCTTCGGGGAGGGAGGAGTAGAAAGAATCTTCAATTCAGATGCAAGCCAGAATCTACCTATCACTGATGGAGGGAAGGGGCACGTTATCATGGGGAAGCTTGGAAATGCAACAGCAAAGTGTGTCGTCTCTGTGACTTGCGTAGCAGTTTTCTAATGATGTTCCGCCTTGGTCTAGGGCCGAGCTAGGCCGTGCAACGTGGAAACTGCTGTAAGCGTCTGGCTTTCTGCCGTGTTTGCAGGTTGAACTCATGATTATTCTAAGACATACCATGACTCTCCGGTATCCTGAAGTACGTCTCTATCTGTCAATCGAGGCAGCGTCTCTAAGATTGACACATTTAAGCATCCAACACTGGATGAACGAGAAGCACTGAGCTCATATTTCCATCTGAGCTCGAGACTATACCCTTGCGGAGAATGTGCCGCTGAATTCCAACTACTGCTGAAGAAGTACCCTCCACAGGTTTGTCGTTCTGGTTTGCTTGAGGTCTTCATTTACTCACTTGAACTTAGACCTCCTCGAGACGCGCTGCTTCGCAATGGTGAGGTTCAATAGGCTTTGAACTTATCTCCACAACTGACCGGACCATACTAGGCTTTGTGGGGTACATAATGAAGTAAATCTACGCCTGAAGAAGTCAGAATTCGACTGCGCCAATTTGAGCGAGAAGTACGACTGTGGTTGTGGAGACGAACCTGTGACTTTATCAACGAAGAAGTCGACAGGAGCAGATACCTCGAACACCGATGATGACCCAATGGATTTAGAGGATGACTTGAGCAGGGATAAGGCAACCGGCGCAGACTTGATTCGAGGGGGGAGGTGAGTATGTTGTAGTATGGGTTTGTACTTTCTTCGTCGCTGCCGGGGTAACTTGTACCGTAGACATTTGTGAATTATAATTGTATCCATATTCCCCCATGACAGCCTGGAGATCGCGACTCTGCGCGGAAGACTCAACAGACCATGGCAGTAACCAAGGGTGTGTCAAGTAAGCTCAAGTGTATCTGCAGCTATTCTACTTGTATGGTGAATTGAATAATATGCTTGAAGTCTGGAACACGATAATTTCAGGGTGCGGTTGATGTGAGCCGTATTCTTCTTGAACTCGAACCACCATCTCTTAACTACGCTCCTTCGTCTTCGCTACCACGTCTCTCATCTCTGATCTTGCACGAACGGGGTGCCACTTATGGCGGTTTACCTACCCGAATACACAACATGCACTGCATAAAAACCCCAAGAATAGCGCACCTGCTTGCAGAAGTTGGAATGCCGCAATTCGACGTGTGCCG
>Ga0247741_1000420_pt1 | contig 24622 bp, 14 predicted proteins | sample UWRJL213509R2_FD_180945 | JGI IMG/M metagenome (GOLD analysis project Ga0247741, IMG submission 180945) | Plant litter microbial communities from Arlington Agricultural Research Station in Wisconsin, United States - UWRJ-L213-509R-2 | ecosystem: Environmental > Terrestrial > Plant litter >... | reverse complement strand
AAGGTAGTAGAGCAATCAGGCTACCTATATATAAATAATCAATAAGTAAATAAATAAATAGAAATAATGAAAAAGCTTTTTTATATAGTATCATTATTGTTTTTAGGCATTCTGGGAGCCTCTGCGCAACAGGAATCGCAATATTCACAATACATGTACAATACTATGACTTTTAACCCTGGTTATACAGGTTCGAGAGAAGTTTTAAGCGCTATGGCGTTATACAGAACACAATGGGTGGGTCTAGACGGAGCTCCAAAAACATTGAACTTTTCAGTTCAGAGTCCCTTGGGATACCATGGAAATGGAATTGGTTTAAATGTAGTAAGTGATCAGATTGGTCCAACAAAAACCACTGGTTTTACAGTTAATTATGCGTATACCATTATGCCATCAGATGAATTGAAAATTTCTTTTGGTATATCTGGAGGGTTTGACAACTTTGAGGTTGACTATACTAAATTAAATGTTGAAAATCCGGACATTTTTCTGACGGGAAAAGAATCTCAATTCTCTCCTAATGTTGGAGCAGGGGTTTATTTTCACACTTTTAAATGGTATGCGGGGATTTCTGTGCCAAAATTACTAAAAACAGAATTTTATGATGATGTTGCAGCATCTGTATATTCGACTAAAGCACATTATTATTTAATGGGAGGATATGTTTTTGACATTAACCCTTATTTAAGATTTAAGCCTGCCGTAATGGCAAAGTTTGTTACAGGGGCACCAGTTGCGGTTGATATGTCTGCCAACTTCTTAATCAATGACAAATTAACACTGGGAGCAGCATATAGATGGGATGCCAGTGTGAGTGCATTAGCCGGTTTTCAGGTTACCGAAGGCATTCAGGTAGGATATGGATATGATTATGATACCACTAATCTTGGACATTATAACTCAGGTTCTCACGAGATATTTTTAAGATTTGATTTGTTAGGTAAATCTAAAACGAGATTGGTAAGTCCAAGATTCTTCTAATAACGATTAATTCAAAATAAGATGATTAATAAAAAATTACAAACTGCCTTCGTTTTTCTGATGGTTTGTATGTTGCATATTGGCAGCATTACAGCTCAGGATAAAAAACTGGAAAAAGCAAATGAGGCCTATGATAAATTTGCTTTTATAGAAGCTATTAAATTATATAAAGAAGAAATAAAGAAAGGAGCAAACACTGTAGAAGTTTATACAAAGCTGGGTGATGCTTATTATTATAATGCAAATTATCCTGAAGCAGCACAATGTTACTCAAAAGTGGTAACGGCTACAAACAATATTGATCCTGAATATTACTTTAGATATGCACAAGCGCTTAGTAATGGTAATGATTATAAGAATGCTGAGGCAATTATGAAAATCTATTATGCGAAAACCGGAAAAAAAGATGTAAGTGAGAATTGGGGTGAAAAAAAATTATTAGAAAATTTACAAAAACAATCTGGTCGCTATGATGTTAAGGCAGTAGAACTTAATACGCCGCTTTCTGACTTTGGAACTGCCTACCTGGATAAGAATAAAGTGATTTACGCTTCTGCAAAAGATACAGGTGTAATTATCAAACGTAAGCACAGCTGGAATGATAAATCATTTTTAAAATTATATACGGCAGACATTACAGTTGATGGAGGGTTGCAGAATCCAGTTCTATTAAAAGGAGATGTTAATACAAGATATCATCAAAGTACTCCGGCAATAACAAAAGATGGTAAAACAATGTTTTTTACCCGAAATAATTATTACGACGGAAAACTTGGTGCTGATAAAAAAGGAACTACTTTCTTAAAAATTTATGTAGCGGAAAATGTTAAAGGAGAATGGAAAAATATAAAAGAATTAGGGTATCCTCTAAATGCTGATGGTTTTTCATCTGCGCATCCTGCTTTAAGTCCAGATGAAACAGAATTATATTTTGTTTCAGACCGAAATAATAAATTTGGCAACTCAGACTTGTATAAAGTAAGTATTAAAAAAGGAGGTAATATTGGTAATGATGTTACCAGATTAGGTGACGAAATTAATACATTAGGAAGAGAAACATATCCTTATATGGATGCTTCAGGTATACTGTATTTTTCTTCGGATGGACATCCGGGACTTGGAGGTTTAGATGTTTTTGCTGCAATAAAAGATGATTCAGGTGTGTATCATGTGGTAAATGTTGGTGATGGCGTAAATTCAAGTACAGATGATTTTGCCTATGTATTTAAAGAAGATACTAAAAAAGGATATTTTTCTTCAAACAGAAGCGGGAATGATGATATTTATGGTTTTACTCAAAACAAACCAATTGATTTTAGTTTTGATATAAATCCAATCGTATTTGGAACATTAAAATATACAACCGGTGAGCCAATTGAAGGTATAGCTGTAGATATTTATAATGCCAAAAACGAGAAATTAAATACTGTTTATTCTGATAAGGACGGTAAATATTTAGCAAACATGCTGCCTTTTACAGATTATAAGTTAACATACATAAAATCCGGACTTACTGAAAAAGAGCAAGTTGCCCCACCGTTTAAGCCGACTGAAAAACGCGAATACTCATTTGAGTTTATCAATGAGATGGAAGTAATTGTTGATAACAAAAGAGTGGAAATTCATGAAGGGGACAACCTTACAAATAAACTTAATTTAAAACCGATTTATTTTGATTACAACGGTTATAAAATCAGAGAATCATCTAAAACAGAATTAGATAAGATTGTTGAAGTAATGAGGGTTCGTCCAAGTATTTCTATCAAAATTAACTCTCATACAGATAGTAGAGGTAAAGATGATTTTAATATGAAATTATCTCAAAACAGAGCCAAAGCTACCTTGGATTATATTGTAGCACATGGAATTGAAAAAGAAAGATTGAGTGCTGAAGGATTTGGAGAAAGTCGCCTTATCAACAAATGTTCAAATGGTGTGAAATGTTCTGATGCTGAACATCAGGAAAACAGACGTTCTGAGTTTATCATTCAGTTAAATCGCAAGTAGTCGTTTATAAAACGAAGTAATTAATAATTCAAATTTGCTAAAAACGGGTATCTGAAAAGATGCCCGTTTTTTTATTCTTAGTCTATAAATGACGTGTTTTTTTAATAAAATCCTCTGTTGGTTTTCTTTTAAAAATTTCAAAATATTTTAAGGTGAAGTAACTCAGTTTGGTATAATTTAATTCGTAAATAATACTAGTTAACGAATCATATTCCCCACTTTGCAGAAATTTTCTGGCAAGAAGCATTTTTTCTTTGATAAAAAAACGATTAGGCGTGTCATTGAAACATTTATTAAATAATATTTTGTATTTTGATTCAGACATTCCGGCCATAGATGCTAAAAATGTTATCGATGGAAACGATCCGTATAAGTTGTTGAGGAGATATTCTTTTGTTTTATTTATAGCTTCATATTCGTTTTCTGTAATATTTTTTTTGGAAGGTGCAGTAGCATAAAATTTATTAAAAAAATTACCTAATAGCTTTAAAGAAGTACCTTTAAGGAGAGTTTCAAAAGATAAATCATATATAGATTTATTTTTGACAGACTGAATAAGTAAAATGCTTTTACTGTCAATATTACCGTAGTGATAAAATACTGCTTTGCGGCCTTTGTTTTTTGTTTTAGTTTCTTCTTTATTAGAATGTTTTGATATAAAATCATTTAAAAGTGATTTATTAACAAGTATCCTGATAGCAACTGTTCTTTTGTTGATTGATGGCTTAAAAGAGCTTTCAATTTGATTGTCTATAATAGCAAGATCTAATTTATCATAAGAGCCAATCTCGTAATGATTGTTATTAATTTTTATTAAATTTACATGTTCGCTTAAATCAAAATGAAAAATATACAATTCGTTATTAGAGACTCTTCTTGTTATTTTTAGCGGTTTTCTTAAAATAAAATCCATAAATAAAACTGATATACCTGGAATAATCTGAGTAAAATAAGAATTTCCTGTCCCTATTGTTTCTGGAATTACAATTATTTTGTTATCAATAAATTTTCCTCCTAATTTTTCAACAAATTCATTTTGCCATTCCGGAGTTAAACTATAATAATGGGTGATTTTTTTCATAAACAGTATTATATATTTGATGAAATAATTCTTTAGTGTACACTATTAATTTCCGAAATGACTATAATTGTTTGACGAAAGTTTTTGGAGATATTCCAAAGTTTTCTTTAAACTTACAAGCAAAGTAAGAGTTGTTTGTAAAGTTCAATTGATCTGAAACCTGTAATATAGAAAATTGTCCGCTTTCGAGTAATTCTTTTGCTTTAATGAGCTTATTTTCCATAAAAAATTTATTTGGTGTAAGTCCTGTTATTTTTTTAAATAGATTTTTAAATTTTGACTCAGACATATTGGCTCTGGCTGCCATTTGTGCAATACTCGGAAAATGATCTTCAATGTGTTCTATTAAAAAAATTTGTGTGGAAATTATATTTGACAAATCAGCTGTATTAAGTGTTTGAATAATAATCCTGCTGGTTGACATTTTTTTCAAATAATTTGAAATCAATAATTGCACGGTTCCCCTTAAGTTTAAATCAAACACAGGACCGCCAACTTTTAATTTATGTAAATCATTCAGTAAGTGATAGCTATCACTGCTCATTCGATCAAATCGTATGATAGTGTTTTTTGAAGGATCGGTCACTAAATTGATATCAGGAAATGGAATATTATGAGTACTGACAAATGCTTTTATTCTTTCTTTTTTTATAAAAATACACAATGCGTAAGTCCTGCTGCCGGCTTTAACATCGTAATCAGGTTCCAGTGCTCCATCAATAACAGATAAATTGTACTGCCATCGCCCTACATCATATATCCTGCTTTCTCCGGTTACAGTTGCTTTCCCCTCGGTTAAATTATAGTAAAGTCCAACAAAATCTCCTTTAACGTTTTTTTGAATAAAATGAAAATTTTTATTGTAGATCACATCGATATAATAGGCAATTATGCCTTCACCGCAGTCAAGAAAATATCTTGTCCCGGTTTGAAGCTCTTCTGGCATAATGATAAAATTGCCTTCAATCCGCCCTCCAAATTGTTCCGCAAATTTTTCAATCCATGTTAAATCTGCACCGTAAGAATGGGTTATTGTTTTCAATAGAAATTTGTTTTGATTTATAAAAGTTATGTTTTTTATTGAATGTGTTGATTTATAGTTATTTTAAGTAGTTTTTAAAATGAAATCAGGCACTTAATTATGTTTAAATATTTGATTCTTGAAAGAAAAAACAGATTGTCATAAGCTTTATCGCTTAGATTGGTTGTTTAATTGAGGAAATCTTGGAACTTTTTCCATGGAAAAACTCTCCATTTGAGAAAATATATCTTGAAACCAAGTCAATTCCTTAATTTTTTTATTGAATTTTTACATAATATAAATGAAATTATATTTGTAAGAAATTATACGTAATAAGTTTAAATTAAATTCAAAAGTAATTAAAAATATTCCTTTTAGTTTAAAAAAAGAATACTTATTTAACTATTTGAAAGTAAACTAAATAAAAAACTATATTTAGTCTTTTTCTGATATATTTTTGACGTATTATGGCTATTTATTTTCTGTTTTTACGCTATTAAATCTTCTATATAATACTTTAGATTTTTTGAATAAGTATTTGATTCTGCGTGAGTTTTTGTTTTCAAAGCCCTATTATGATATTATAATAACTTAAAGAAGGAATGTGGGACTTTTCATTAGTTTACCTTTTCAGGTATTTTTGATTTGTAGTTCCAATGTCGTCTCCCAAATAATCAAAACATTGGTTTTTTTAGTATTTTGAGCATTGAGTCCAATGCTTATGAAGTACATTAATGCAAATAGTAACATTGCATTTTTAAAACTGCATTTAAAATTGATTTGCTTCATGATGATTAAATTAATTGTTATTCTTTATATTATTTGCTATTATGATATGCCTCTAAAATCAAAAAAGACTTTCAAATTTTTACAAAAAAATCGTTCTGTTTTAGTTTGATACTTCAAATTTTAAACATTAATTTGTGGAATTTGGAAGAAAATTTTCTCCAACTTTTTCTGTTTTTCAAAACTAAATAATAATAAACGAGCAATAGTAATTATGAGCCGTGACATTGTTTCATTTTATAAAATGGAACGTAAATATGTTTTTTTTGCTTCCTGATGTCTCAATTTGTAAAATCGAACATGATTATTCTAAGAATCAGTTGTTTATATGTGATTCAAAAAAAGTTAAGGTCTGTCTAACAGGAATGCCGGGAAATTAATTTCTGGAAGTAAAATTATTGCTGTCGTAAATAAAATTGGATTTTCTCAAACCACAGCACCCATGATTAGCGCAAGCAAATGTACAGCGGTATAAAAGCATCCTATAATTATTAGGGCAGGAGTATGGAACAGAAGAAGTATTAATTGCAGATGATGGAACCTCATAAGAGTAATCAGCATTCACGTAAAGTCATCTGTATTTTATCAGTATTGATTTTATGCAAAATTATATTATTCGATTTTCATCTAATAACCATCTTTGGCTATAAGTCACGATCAGTACTTTTGGAGAAATAAATAGATAGAGAGGAGAGGGTATTGGAGATTATAAATCACAGGTTATTATTAAAGGCAAAATTAAACTTCGAATCACTATAAAAACGATTCGAAGTTTATGTGATATAAAGCTACCGGTAATCTGATTGTTCGAAATGATTAAATCGGTTTGTTATGTTTTGCCAGTATTCTGACCATAACGATTGTGAATTAAACGTTTCTATGAGTTTTCCAGCGTTGTTGTCTGAAAATTTTCTATTTCTGACTTTATAAAGTCTTTATATTTTGCAACACCTATTCCTATTATTGGAATAGACAATTTCCCTACGATGGAGCCGGCCTGCGTATGGCCTGTTTTATTTAAGTAAGAAGATAAAAGTAAAGCGCCAATTGCTCCGAAAAGTATCACTTCTCCGGGAACATCCGCAATTTTAGCTTCAATAAGTTCCCTGATATCTTCAAGATTCTCCTGATTGATTAAGTTTTCCATATTTTATTTTTAATAATTCCATATTTATAATAAACTAAAATTATTGCTAAAAAAACATTTTCACCTTATATGATTGGATGATCTGGTTATATGATTATCATTAATATAGCAAATCATAATCATTTCCAAGGCTGCATGATTATGATCTTAAAAAAGAATATTTAACAAGGCACATCATTAAAATGCCTGTGTAAAAGTCAGGGTTAAACGTGTGCCATTTTCCTTCACATAACTCATATTGCTGGACTGCCATTGAGAAATAACAGTATAATAATCTTTATTAAACAGATTTTCGACGCCAAGGCGAATGGTACTTTTTTCTCTTAAAGTATAGCTTGACGAAAGATTGAAAGCCGTAAAAGATTTTACAGGTCCGGTTCCATAGCTATAAGCGCCATTTACAGGTTCAAATCGATCCCTGCCTGTTGTAGTGATCATTTGTAAAAACACAGACCAGTTCTCAATAGGCCTAAAAACAGTATAAGCTGCTAATTTAGGTGGGTTTATGCGATCACCTCCTAAATACACTTTTTTGTCTGTCAGTTCGCGTTTCCCTTCAGTAAAAGAATAATTAGCTCCAATATCAACCTTTGAATGAAGACTATATTTTGCTGACAGTTCAAAACCGTAAATTTTTTCAGGCGAACGTGAAATCTGCGGATTACCATCAACATAAACATAAGAAGCACCCAATTTTGAAGTACTGTAATACACAGCTCCTTCATAAGAAAGTTTAGCAACAGTTCCTGAAAATCCAAATTCGTAGTTGTTGGCCGTAACCGCTTTAATTGAAGTATTATTCACCGTGTTTTCTTTCGCCGCACGCAGTACCAAACCTAAATCGGCTACGCTAAAACTCTGAGAAAAACTTACAAAAGGTTTAAATAATTTCCATTTTGTATAACGCAGTCCGGCATTAAACATAAGGGCATTGAAGTCCAGTGTTCCGCCATTTACCGCAATACCACCGCCCACATAAGTACCGTTTACGTAATTACGAATGCCGATAGTAGTGTAATCCGGCACATCAATGTTAACATTTTCAAGTCGTAAACCGGTTTTTAATACCAAATTTGGACCAAACATGTTCTTAAGTTGAAAATACGGTGCCAGGTTACTCATCTTCATTTCAGGAATAACTAATCTTTCATCTGTCAGATGTGTATCTGTTATATCAGAAAGGATATCTATTCCGTACGTTGAATTACCTGATATAAGCGGGCTGAACTCATAAGGGCTGTTTAAATTTAAACGAAAACCAACTTTCTTACTTTGCGTAGCCGGTTGTCCATTATTTTCAAAAAAGTCACTATAGTTAATTAACGTAAGATAGTTTTGGAAATAAAGGGTAGCACTAATATCCGTATTTCCAATTATATTTTTCCCTATATAACTTAAACTTGCATTATGGTTATACGGTGTTCCTTCGGGTTCTCCCGGTCTTTGTCCTTTTATACCGGTAGTTGGCGAATCAAAATTGCCATAAACCCCGGCTTTTGCAATATAATCAGTATGCTGTGTACTCTTAAAATAGTTATACATTAATTCTAAGCGATTATTTGAATTTAAATCATATCCAATTTTCGCAAAAGCATTCCAGTTTTTAAGATCATTTATTCCGTATTCGGGAGAAAGCACGCGCCCTTTGGTATCGCGATAAAGTCCGGTTTCTTCGTAACGCCCACTAACGACATAATCTATCTTTTTTATTTTTCCGGTAAAGAGCTGAGAAACAAAGAAGCCGGCTGTTTCTGCAGGCTTTACCAGAGAAAAAGCTGTTCCAGCTTCTGTTGATCCGCTTATTATTTTGTCAGGATTTGGTTTTTTAGTGATATAATTTATTAAACCGCCATCAGCACCATTACCGTAAATAGCGGTTGCCCCTTTAATAACTTCTACGCGGTCTAAAACAGTAGGGTCAAGCGAACGCATATCTTTAGCGCCGTCTCTCAGAGGTGTAGACTGCGGAATACCATCAATCATTACCAATACACGGCGTCCGCGTAAAGTCTGACCCAAATTTTGAGTTCTGTTAGTTGTAAAACCCAAACCAGGCACTGATGCACCAAGGATATCGCTAAGATTGCTGCTAATGCTTAATTGCTGCTGTAATTGTTTTTTAGACAATAAAGTAACAGAAGAGGGGACTTCATCTAAAATTTCCGGCTGCCTTGTTGCGGATACAACAATTTCTTGTAACTCATTATCACTAACGGGTTTGTCCGGTAAGATACTGTCCTGAGTTTTTGTATTTAAATTTTTGTCTTTTTCTGTAGAAGAATTTGTTTGGGAAATTTGGGCAGATAGGGAACTTGCGGTGAAGAACGCCATTACAAGTAAGGTAGAAAATCTTATCATTATTATTTAGACTAATTTTAAATAGCGCAAATATAGATAATGTAATCAGTTCTGCCAATTAAAAAGTCATCTCAATCTGTTAAAAAAACATGTAGAGTTGCGTAATATAACTGGAGTCTGGTTATAGATTATTCTTTTTTAGTCCCAAGCTGTACGGTAAATTTACCCTGATAAGGATTATCAGCCATTAGAGAAGATCCAATAACTATAATATGATTTCCTTTTTGTTTAAGTTGGATTTTCAAATCCATTCCAAATGGTCCGTCTGAGGATTTATCCGGAAAAATAATTTGGTTGAAGCGAATGTTTCCCTTACCTGCAGCGGGTACAATAGTAGCGTTCAATTCGCCAGGATCTTCATTTTTAAATTTGACATATACTTTTTTAGAGTGGATAGAATCTAAAGAACCTTCGGCTACATATAAACCTTTTTCATCCGCGGCGTTCATAAAAATAGTGTCGCCAATTTGTTTGTTTTCTTCCTGTCTGGTTTCTTTCTGAATTTCTTTTGTGACAATCGTATCAGAAGCAGGAACAGCAGTTTTATTATTTTCTTTTTGCTGACATGAAAAAAAGAAAATGAAAGGTAAAAGCATTAGATAATTTTTCATAATAATAATTTAGTAAAAATATCTCAAATTTACTCTTTTATACGTTTAATTTATTACATAATAACAATTTGATTTTACAAGATCAAAATTGGAGTTTTTAGTTTATTTGAGTATAAAAGTTTCAAGCCTAAACTGTAACTAAAAACAATTTCGTTTTTTACCAAATAGTAAAAATAAAAAGGTTTTTATTTTTTCCTCTAAAGAAGATCTTAAAATAGAAAAGGCTTTGGTTATTTGGGCTTCGACAGTTTTTATTGAAATATCAAGATGTTCCGCAATTTCAATATTGGTCAGACCTTCTTTTTTACTTAAAATAAAAACTTCTTTGCATTTTGGCGGAAGGCTTTGTATTTCTTTATTTACTACATTTATAACGCGCTGCAAAGACTCTGAGTCATCCTCTAAAACAATCGAATTTAACGCGTCATAATAGGATTTTTCCAGTGAAAATAAAGATTGGTTTTTTCGGTACAAATCAATAAATTCATTGTACACTAATTTATAAAGAAAGCTTTTTATAGCATGATCTGATTTTAATCTTTCACGCTGTTCCCAAACTTTAATGAATACATTTTGCACGATATCTTCAGCACTGTAAATATTTTTCACGAGGCTGTTGGCATATACGCAAAGTTTATGATGATAGCTATCGATCAAAAACGTATATGCTCTTTCATCTCCGTTTTTTAGAGATTCAATTAATACATCGTTATTGTTAAAATCTTCACTTTTCATAGAAACAAATATATAAATTAATAGTTTTTATATCCTGAATAGGGGCTTTTTTTGATAAAAACGCTGAAATTTGCTGTTTTCTATCGAATTTTATTACAAATAAATAAGCCTTGCAATTCAAAGATATATCAATATATTGATTAATTCTATTGAATTAGTATAGTTGTTTAAATTTTATATTGACAGAAAAAGATTCTAAAAAATAGAAAATACATTAAAATGAAAAAAAGATTATCAAATTGTTAGGGTTTTGTTTTTTAGCTTCGTAATAATATTAAAAAAGAGTAAAATGACAGTGAAAAAGTCAGAGCGACTAATCGTAAAATTCATTACAAATCAAGCCAGTCAGGAAGAAATTGAAAAATTGACAGAATGGCTTAAGGAAGAAGAACATCAAATTGTGTTTAAGAATTTTATAAAAACAAATTATGCCATAGATAGCGTGATGAATAGTTTTGATTCAACTGAGGTTAAAAAACAACTTTCAGAAAGAATTCAAAAAGAAAAAAATGTTTTTCAGAAAAGAAGATTTTCATCCTATTATAAATATGCCGCTGTTTTGGTTTTGGTTTTAGGAAGTTTGTATTTCTATAAAAATTCAAATTTATTTGACGACAAGGAAAATGTTATAGTGCCACGGCAAGATGAAATTGTACTTCAATCCGGCAGCGAATCATCGGAAACAATTGATGTATCTGAATCGCGAAATGTAACCGACAAAGAAGGGAATATAATTGGAAAACAAGAGAAAAACAGATTAGTATATTCTAATGGATATTCGACGGGAAAATTAGTGTACAATACATTGAAAATTCCATACGGGAAGAAATTTGAAGTTCAATTATCAGATGGAACAGTAATACACATGAACTCAGGTACTTCATTGCGATATCCTGTTCAATTTCTAAAAAACAAAAGCAGACAGGTTTATTTAACAGGTGAAGCATATTTTGAAGTATCAAAAGACAAGGAACATCCATTTACGGTAAATACGCAGGAAGTAAATGTGGAAGTTTTGGGAACTAAGTTTAATGTGAATTCTTATACTGAAGATACAAGTACTGATGTTGTTTTAGTTGAAGGAAAAGTGTCATTATATAAAGACAAAAAGACTACCGAAAATCAAGTATATCTATTGCCGGGAATAAAAGGCTCAAACAAGAGGGGACAACAAAAAATTACGACGGAAGAGGTGAATACAGATTATTATACTGCTTGGGTAAAAGGAAGTCTGGTGTTTAAAAATGAGTCTTTTAGTTCTATTATTAAAAAGCTGGAACGTCAATATAATGTGACTTTTGTCAATAAAAATAAAGCACTAGGCAAAGAAATTTTTAATGCCCGTTTTGATAATGAACCAATTGAAGTAGTTCTTAAATATTTTAGCGATAGCTATGCTATTGACTATACAATTGCTGAGGATGAGATAACGATTAGGTAGTTTGGTTAAGAGGAAAGAAGTAAGAGAAGCAAGAGACAAGATAAGAAAATAGAAAATAGAAAATAGAGAATAGAATTAATACAGAATCTAAAATCAACAATCTAAAATTTAAATAGCAATCTAAAATTTAAAATTAAAAAACGCCTATGAAGCAAAAATCCAGCTAAAAGGATCGTATTTAAAAAAAGAACCGGAAAATGCGCCAACATTTCCCGGTAGACAAAATGCGATCAGTAAACTAACCAACCACAATTAAAAACATTTAAAAGTATGAAAAAAGTATTGAACAAAATCAGGTTCGACAAGCCTTTTTTGAAATTTGATTTGAAGATGAAATTGACTACATTATTTTTATTGACCAGTCTTACTGTTATGCAGGCGGGAATAAGTTATTCTCAAAAAGCAAAAATGTCATTTAATGCCAGCGATATGTCTGTTGGAAAAGCAATTGAAAAGATTGAATACACGACAGATTACAGATTTGTTTATAATGTAAGATCTGTTGATTTAGATCGAAAGATAGACATTAAGCTCAATGATGTCCCTATGGAAAGTATTCTAAGTGCAATTTTTAAAAACACCGGAACCGATTATAAAATTTCGGGAAATCATATTATTTTAACACCTAAAAAGGCGCCTGCAGAAAAACAAGCTGTCGTTGTAAAAGAGGTGCAGGATTTTATCGTCAAAGGTAGAGTTACAGACGAAAAAGGAATGCCTTTAGTTGGTGCCGCGATTTCTGATAACGGTTCGGGAAGAGGTGTACAGACTGATTTTAATGGAGAATATCAGATTATTGCAGTTAGCAGTGAAACTACTCTGGCTTTTGCCTATTTAGGATTTGTGAGACAGGAAATTAAAGTTGAGGGAAGAAATGTTATAAATGTTGTTTTGAAAGAAGATGTTCTGGAATTAGAAGGACTTGTTTTAAAAACAGGTTATCAGGACATTAGTGCAGAAAAAGCGACAGGATCTTTTTCCAGTTTAAAAGCAAAGGATTTTCAGGAGCAACGTTTAAGTAGTTTAGACAACATTTTAGAAGGACGTATTGTTGGATATCAAAATGGAAAAATTCGTGGTACAACTACTATGACAGGTGTAAGTGCTCCTTTGTATGTTATTGATGGATTTCCGGTAGAGAATACAAAATTAACTCCATATGCGACTATAGAAGAAAATGTGCCTAATTTGAATTTAGAAGATATCGAATCGATTACGGTTTTAAAAGATGCGGCAGCTTCTTCTATCTATGGTGCTCGTGCAGCTAATGGAGTTGTAGTAATTACAACTAAAAAAGCAAAAGCAGGAAAAACAAATATTTCGTTTTCAAGTAATTTAACAATTACTCCTTATAGAAATTATACTGGAAACCTTACTAGTTCTGCTGATATTATCGGCTTAGAAAAAGGATGGGCAGACGGAAATCCTAATTTAAAAACGGCTAATGCAGGTACTTATTCACAATCATTGCTGAATAATGCTGTATTTACAAGTTTAGGAATGCAGACTATTTTAAATGGTTATGCAGGAAAAACTTCAATGGCAGAAATGAACAGTCGCTTGGATGCGCTTGGTTCTCAAGGTTATAAATATTTTGACGATATTGAGAGATATGCAAAACGCGATCAGTATTTCATGCAGCACAACCTTAGTTTAGGAAAAGCTACCGAGAGTAATACTTTTAATGCTTCTTTGACATACAAAAGCAATCAGCTTGAAGATATATATTCTGAAAACGAAACAGTGGGTCTTAACTTAAAAAACTCAACTGAGATTAACAGTTGGCTGTCTTTGGATTTAGGATCTTATACCAATTTTGGAAAAGGAGATACACAGAGTTATTTTGCTTCAAATCCTAATTTTAGTTCAGGACCCGGATTTAAATATCAGCCGTATAATCAATTAGTGAATAATGATGGAACTAATTTTGTTTCTACACCAGAATCCCGCTACAATGCTTTTACGCTAAATTCTATCAAAAACTACGGTCTTTATGATATGAACATTACGCCAATGGATGAGCTGGGAAGAAATCTTATTGAAAGTAAAAATTTCTTAAACCGATCATTTGCCAAGTTTAATATAAAATTCAGTAATGAATTTACTTATAATGCCATGTTTCAATATGAATTTGGCTCAGATCGCGCAAACCAGTTATTTGATAAAGACTCGTATTACGTAAGAAGTGAGGTAAATAGTATGGTGACAATTGCTAATAACAAAGCAGTTTATAATTTGCCTTACGGAGATATTATAAATAATACAGAGCAGATTACAAATGCTTATAATTTCCGCCAGCAGTTAAATTTCAATAAAACTTTTAACGAAAAACATGATGTGTCTGCTATTGCAGGTATGGAAATTCGTCACACTAAGCTACAATTTAACACCAATACACGTTATGGCTATGATGCCCAGACTTTAGGTTTTGCACCAGTAAATCAGGCAGATCTTCTTAAAGTATACGGAAGTGTTTTTGGCGGATCTATGATACAAGACGATTTTTCATTAGAAAAAGAATTATTAAACCGTTACGTTTCTGTTTATGGAACAGGAGGTTATACTTATGATAGAAGGTATTCATTATCAGGAAGTTTAAGATGGGATCGTTCTAATCTTTGGGGAACAGACAGTGAATATCAAAATAAGCCTACATGGTCTGCCGGAGCAGGATGGAATATTGATAAAGAATCATTCTTTACCGCTTCCTGGATAGATGCACTTAAAGTTCGTGTTTCTTATGGTATTGGTGGAAATATTGCCAAAGATTCTGCACCATATTTAACAGCTTACTATAATTCTAATCCAAATGTTGGAGGAAATCAGGGAACTGTTAGAGCAAGACCAAATCCGGAATTATCCTGGGAAAAAACAACTACAACCAACGTTGGTTTAGATTTCTCCTTCTTCAAAAACAGGTTAGGAGGAACTTTGGATTATTATAACAAAAAAGGCGAAAATTTATTAGCTAGCAGCCAGGGAATTCCAACAGAAGGATGGGGATATTCTACTTATAAAATCAATAACGGAGAAATGACCAACAAAGGTTTCGAAGTTAGTTTAAGAGGAACAATTGTAAAAACACCTTCATTTTCCTGGGACGCTGCTGTTTTATATGCAAATAACAAAAACAATGTGGATTATGTAAATGTAAAAGCACCTGTTTACTACTTACAGTTGGATCAGGCACAAGCCTTTCCAAGAGTAGGCACCAATTTTAATTCTATTTATGGTTATAAATGGGCAGGACTAAGCAGTACAGGAATTCCGCAAGTTTACGATGCTGCAGGAACTGCGGTAAAATACAATCCGGGACAATTAGAAGCGATCGAAGATTATGGTTCAACAGTTCCTGTGCATAGTGGTTCATTCCATACTTCTGCTAATTATAAGAATTTCTCGCTTTCGGCACTATTCATTTATGAGTTAGGACATAAGGTAAGAAATACGTTCCTTCCAATGCTAAATAACAATTACAATGCAGCAGCAGGAGGTTACGTAACCGATATTACAGTAGTAAACAATCATATTGCAGATCGTTGGATGCAGCCAGGTGATGAAGCTTTTACAAATGTTCCAAGAGCGGTATACGAATACGATCCGGAATTTAATTCAGATTCCCGTACTATTTATTCGTATGCAGATATCAATATTTTGGATGCATCAAATGTAAGATTAAGCAACATTTCATTAGCCTACCAAATGCCAGGTGCACTTATGAAAAAAGTAAAACTAGACGGTGTACGTTTCAATTTAAACGCAGAAAACGTATATACTTTTGCAAAAAGTAGAGATGCTAAATATCTTTTAAATGGTTTCCAATCTCCAAGTTTTGTTTTGGGCGTAAATGTTAATTTCTAATTTATAAAACCAGACGATGAAAAATATATATAAAAAGACAGCATGTTTATTAGCTTTAGGATTAACATTAGTCTCTTGCGAAGATTACCTGAGCGATGTTCCAAAAGGATCAAAATCACCAACAACATTAGCAGATTATGAAGCTTTTTTGCGTGACGAATACACCAATCACAGAGTTGATATTACCGGCGCTTCACAATTATTAAATGACCAATATGTAACTCTTGCCAACTTAGCAAGCTACAGATTGTTTAATGCAAATTATATGTGGGACGAAAATGCAGATCGTATTGCATTAAAGGTGTCGGATGAAACTACTTATTATGCAAGTTATGCAGGAATTTCGACTTTTAATTTAATTATCGAAAATGCATTAAGTACAACTAAAGCGACCGAAGCAGAACAAAGAATAGTTTGGGCAGAAGCAAAAGTACTGCGTGCCATGAATTATTTTAATCTGGTTAATTTTTATGCAGATACTTATGTAGCTTCAACAGCTTCTGTAAAATTATCAGTTCCGTTAATTACGAGCGCTAATATCAATGCGCCTAGCAAACAAGTTACAATTCAGGAAATGTATGATTTTATCCTGAATGATGTTAAAGACGCACTGCCGTATCTTCCTAAAGTTTCCCAGACAGCTTTACACCCCAATTTAGGAGCTGGTTATGCATTTTATGCAAGAGTTTATCTGCAAATGAATAATTATACAGAAGCCTTAAAATATGCAGATTTAGCATTGGCAGAAAACAGTAAATTATACGACTGGATTGGCTATTACAATACAAATAAAGCCGTTATCGAGGTTCCAAATTCGTATACCACTACGATATCTCCAATGGGGTATACGTATGTAGAAAACTATACGTTTCGCCATGGTACTTTTTCCAGTTTAACGACAGAAAACAGTATTCCGGTAGAACGTGCACAGCGTTTTGAAGCTGGAGATGCCCGTTTTATCTCTCGTTGGAAAATTTATACTGTGGGTGCAGAAACGTATTACAGAAGAACCTTATCCGGTGCTTTTAATTTTGGTGGCATCACAACTGTGGAAGTCTATTTGATTAAAGCAGAATGTCTGGCGCGTGCGGGGCAAATTAGTGAAGCTTTGGAAGTTTTAAATACAGTTCGTAAAACGCGTATTCTGCCAGCTTTTTATCAGGATATTTCGACTACTGATAAGACTACGGCTTTGAATGCTATTTTTAGAACGAAAAATAACGAACTTACTAATACATTGATTCCTTTTGCAGATTCACGTCGTCTAAATGCTGAAGGTGTTTATAAAGTAAGTTACACCAAAACAGCAAACGGAACTACTTACACATTATCATCAGATTCGCATTTATGGACAATGCCATTTCCGCTAGGTGCTACACAAAACCCTGGAAACGGAACAATTACGCAAAATGTAAGTAAGTAGTATTTAGTCTCAGTCTCAGCAACTTTGTCAGGGTTTTAAACTTTGACAAAGTTCTCAATCCGGTACTGAAAACTGAAAACCTCGACTAAAAAAAAATAATAAACACAAAAATATCAAAAATGAAAAGTACAATCTTTAAATCGGGATTATTAGCATTAGCGTTAGTAACCGCAATTTCTTCCTGCTCTAAAAAAGAAGAGGGATATACTATTAACGGAAAATTTACAGACGTAAAAGACGGAACAGTTTATTTAGAATTTACAGATGGTGATAAAACAATAAAAGACTCAGCAAAAATTGCAGAAGGTAATTTTATATTCAAAGGAAAAGTAGCAGAACCTTTATTGTATACCATAAAACTAAAAGGTTCAGATTATGGAGCAGGACTTTTATTAGACAACGAAACAATTACTTTCGAAGCTAAAAAAGATTCAATGTATCTGGCAAAGGTTTCAGGAGCAACTCAGGATTCTGTTTATAAATCTTATTATAAAAATGAATTCAAAAAGATTTCTGCATTGGCCGGACCTGTTTATAAGACTTCGGATTCTTTAACAAAAAACGGAAAAGTAGAACTTACTGCAGAACAAAAAGTGGCAATGGATAAACGTTGGGCAGATTTACAAACTTTTGCCGATGATTTAACAGATAAATTTATTAAAGCGCATAAAGACAAACTGGCTTCGGCATTGGTCATTGATGAAAGAATCGTGACATATGGTACTCCTGAACAAGTGAAAAAATACTATGCGATTTTGACCCCGGAAGTTCAAAAATCTTATTTTGGAAAAAAATTAAAAGCAGCTATTGACCTTAATGATAAAACAGCTGTAGGAGTTGCAGCCCCTGAGTTCTCTCAAACCGATGTAAATGGAAAAATCGTAAAATTATCAGATTACAAAGGTAAATATGTTCTGGTTGACTTCTGGGCAAGCTGGTGCGGACCGTGCAGAAAGGAAAATCCAAATGTGGTTGTGGCTTATAAAACCTATCATGATAAAGGATTTGATGTTTTAGGAATTTCTTTAGATGATAAAAAGAAGCTATGGGAAAAAGCAATTGAAAAAGATGGTTTAACCTGGACACATGTTTCAGATTTAAAAGGATGGAAAAATGATGTTGCGGTTTTGTATGGAGTAAAACTTGTGCCAACCAATTACTTAATTGGACCTGACGGAAAAATTGTGGCAAAAAATCTTAGAGAAGAAGCACTTCAATCTAAATTGAAAGAAATTTTCAGTAAATCATAATTTCAGTTTTCAGTTTTCAGTCGCAGTTTTCAGTATCATCTGAAAACTGCGACTGCGACTGCGACTGCGACTGCGACTGCGACTGCGACTGCGACTGCGACTGCGACTGAAAACTGCTAACACAAAAATAAAATCACAAAAAATGAAAAAATATCTTTTCGTGGGCTTTTGCTCATTAGCATTCTGTACCCTAATTTCAGCGCAAAACAAATCAGGTAACTTTAAGAAAATAAAAGAGTTAGGCGGTGTTGAAGAGTATTTGTACCAGCCAAACGGCATGAATATTTTGCTTTTGCAGGATAATGCTTCCCCGGTTGCAACGGTACAAATTGTATATCGTGTAGGTTCTAAAAATGAAGTTTTAGGAAACACAGGATCAACACATCTTTTGGAGCATTTAATGTTCAAAGGGACTACAACTTTCAATAAAAAAAACGGAAATACAATCACAGATGTGCTTCAGAATACAGGAGCACAATTAAATGCGACAACCTGGAACGATCGCACCAATTATTTTGAAACATTGCCTAGTGATAAAATTGCTTTGGCACTTCAAATCGAAGCTGACAGAATGCGTAATTCTTTATTGCTTAAGGAAGATAAAGAAGCCGAAATGACAGTTGTTCGAAACGAATTTGAACGTGGAGAAAACAACCCCAACAGTTTATTGGATAAAGAAATCTGGGCAGCGGCCTATATTGCACATCCGTATCATCATTCGACAATTGGATGGAAATCCGATATTGAAAAAGCACCGATCGAAGTATTGCGTAATTTCTACAATACTTATTATTGGCCAGATAATGCGACTTTAACTATCATTGGAGATTTTAAAAAAGAAAATATTTTTGAGTTAATCGAAAAATATTTTGGAAACATTACAAAAGCGCCAAATGCAATGCCGCAGCCGTATACCGAAGAACCACAACAATATGGACCTCGTAAAATTGTAGTTAAAAAACCAGGCGAATTAGGTGTTGTAAGCAAAGCATATAAGATTCCCGGAGCTTTAAACAAAGATTTACCGGCTTTGAATATTCTGGCCGAAATTATAGGAGCAGGACCTTCAGCAATTTTAAACAAAACTTTTGTAGACAGCGGTCTTGGAATTTACGCTTACGCAAGTGCTAGTAATTTTAAGGAAGTTGGTCTTTTTACTATTGGCGTAGGTTTTCCAGCAACATCAAAACACGAAGATATCGATGCCAAAATAAGTGAAGTTGTGGCGCAGGTTCAAAAAAACGGCGTAACACAGGATGAGGTAAATCGTGTGGTGGCAAAAATTAGTGCTCAGACTATTTTAGCGCGAGATGGTTCAGGTGTAATTGCATCTGAATTGACAGAAGCTATTGCAGCAGGCGACTGGACAGATTACATTACAGGTGTAGAGCGATTGAAAAAAGTAACCCCGGCTGATGTTTTGAGTGTTGCTCAAAAATATCTGGTCGAGGATCAAAGCACAACAGGTTATTTTGTTCCAAAACAATCCGCATCAAATGATGGTCACGAGCAGGCAAGTGCTCCTAAATTCATACCTGAAAACGGACCATTTTTCTATAGAGATCCAAGCCATAATCATGATGAAAAAAGGGTTTCATTTATTTCAATGGAAAATAGTGAAAAAGCAATTTCTTCATTTGATAAAAGTATAATTGAAAAAACAGCTTCATCTTATAAAAGAGAAAAAGTAAGCGGAATTGATGTGGTTTCTGTAAAAACTTCAGCAAAAGATTTTGTGACTGTTGCCGCAAGTATTTCCTTAGGAAATTATGCTAATGAAAATAAGAATTTAATGGTTCCTTCCCTCACAGCCTCAATGTTGTCTAAAGGAACAACCTTAAATGATAAATTTAAATTTTCTGAAAAACTTCAGAAATTGGGAGTAAATATCAGCATTAATGCTTCTTCAACTAAAATCAGTATTGGTTTCAAATGTCTGAAAAAAGATCTGGATCAGGTGGTTTCTTTATTGGCAGAAGAAATACGAAATCCTTTATTTGACCAAAAAGAATTTGAAAATCTGAAACAGCAGTATACCGGAAATATACAACAGAATTTAAATGATCCCGGAGAAAGAGGAAGTATTGCCTTAACGCAGGCCATTTATCCAAAAGGAAACCCAAATCATGATTTAAGTGTTGAGGAAGATCTGGCGAATATCAAGAATGCCACTTTGGATGAGGTAAAAGCATTTTACAAAAAGTATTTTGGGCCTGCTTCAATGCATTTGGTAATTGTTGGAGATACGGAAGGAGCAAATCTGAATGCTTCCTTAAAGAAATCATTCAGGAATTGGAACGGTGGCGTGCTAGAAAATATGAAGTTTGAAGAGGCTAAAAAAGTAAATACAAAAACAGAAGTTGTTACGATTCCGGAAAAACCAAGTGCTGAATTATATATTGGACAATATACAGGTTTAAAAAGGGCAGATGCTGATTATATTCCGTTTTTCATTGGTAATTATACTTTAGGTGCCGGTTTTGCCGGCCGCTTGATGCAGACTGTACGTGATAATGATGGCTTGACGTATAGTATTTCGTCAGAAATTGGCGGAAATATTCAAACTGGTGGTTTTTGGTTTGTGAACGCGTCTTTCAATCCTACATTGTTTCAAAAAGGATTGGATGCTACAATGGTTCAGGTTCAAAAATGGGTAAATGACGGAATTACTCAGGAAGAATTAGAAAACAAGAAAACCAATTTAATTGGAAGTTTTAAAGTTGGAATGGCGACCACAAACGGAATGGCCAGAACAATTTTGAGTTTTGTTGAAAGAGGATTAGAGCCGGGTTATATCGAACAATATCCAAAAGATATTGAAAAAGTGACTTTGGAGCAAGTCAACAATGCAATCAAAAAATACATTCAATTAGACAAAATGATTGTTATTAAATCTGGTTCATTGGACAAGGACGGCAATCCCTTACAATAAATTAAACAGGAATTCAACTTTGTCAAAGCTCAAAACTTTGACAACGTTATAGCAACCAGAAATCAGACTAAAAAAATAATTTTAGTAGTTGGTCTTTCATTTTTTCATATTAGAAACTGAATTAGTAAGCAAATTTCTTTGAAAGACCTTAAAGAGCTGTTTTGCCAACAGCTCTTTTTTTTAATAAAAAAAATATCAAACCATAAAAAATGAAAAATATCATCACAACTTTACTGTTTCTGTTAAGCTGCAGTATGTTTGGCCAAATGTACAATCCAGTAAAATGGGTTACTACTGTAGAAAAAATATCAGATAAGGAATATATTTTAAAGGCCGAAGCTGCAATCCAGTCAGGCTGGCATTTATACGGACAATATATAGAAGAAGGAGGACCTTCTGCGACAGCTTTTACCTTTAAAAATCCTGGTAAGAATTTTGATTTAGTCGGAAAAACTACAGAAGAGAAAGGACATGAAGTAGTGGATAAAATCTTCGATATGAAAATCAAATATTTTGAAGAGAAAGCGCTTTTTACTCAAAAAATAAAATTCAATTCAGACGAAATCACCAATATTGCGGCCGAAGTTGAGTTTATGGTTTGTGATGACAGTAATTGTTTGCCGCCATCTTCGGAAGAATTATCTTTTAAAATTCCGAATGCCAAAAAAATGGCTGCAGCCAAAGAAAATGAAATAGCAAAAGTTGAAGCAGTTGTAAATCCAATTAAAAAAAATGAATCAAAAGGTTTAATAAGCATTTTTATCATTGCATTTTTATCTGGTTTTGCCGCTTTGCTTACGCCTTGTGTTTTCCCTATGATCCCAATGACGGTAAGTTATTTTACCAAACAAAGTAAAACTAAGGCTGCAGGAATCAGAAATGCTTTAATTTATGGCTTTTCGATCATCATTATCTATGTTTTATTAGGTTCAATTGTAACTGCCGTTTTTGGTGCAGATTCGTTAAATGCGCTTTCGACGAATGTTTGGTTCAATCTTATTTTCTTTGTTTTATTGGTTGTTTTTGCCTGTTCTTTTTTGGGAGCTTTCGAAATTATGCTGCCAAATGCATTGGCCAATAAAGTTGATTCACAAGCTGATCGAGGCGGATTAATTGGAATTTTCTTTATGGCTTTGGCTTTAGCCATCGTCTCTTTTTCATGCACAGGCCCAATTGTAGGAACTTTATTGGTCGAAGCAGCTTCAAAAGGCGGGATCGCTCCAATCGTGGGAATGTTAGGATTTTCAACTGCAATTGCACTGCCTTTTTCTTTGTTTGCCGCTTTTCCCGGCTGGCTCAATGCTTTGCCAAAATCCGGAGGCTGGCTCAATACCGTAAAAGTAGTTTTGGGTTTTTTAGAATTGGCTTTAGCCTTCAAGTTCTTATCTAATGCCGATCTGGTCTTACAATTACACTGGCTGGAAAGAGAAGTATTTTTAACGATTTGGATTGCGGTTTTTGGAACGTTGGCTTTCTATTTATTCGGAAAAATTACTTTACCGCACGATTCGCCCTTAAATCATATATCCGTTGGAAGATTAGGTTTTGGGCTGCTGGTTTTAAGTTTTACAATCTATTTGATTCCGGGACTTTGGGGTGCACCTTTAAAATTAATCAGCGGATTTCCTCCTCCCATGCATTATAGTGAGTCGCCTTATGGAGTTGGTTTTGCGAAGAATTCGGCAACCTCAAATAAATCACTTTTACCGGAAGGCGCTGAATATGGCCCGCAAGATATTATCACTTTTCATGATTATGACAAAGGAATGGAATTCGCTAAAAAAGCCGGAAAACCGGTTTTGCTGGATTTTACCGGATATGCCTGTGTGAATTGTAGAAAAATGGAAGAATTGGTTTGGTCAGATCCAAAAGTTTTAGGTGTTTTAAAAAATGATATAGTACTGATTTCTCTTTATGTTGATGATAAAAAAGAATTGCCGGAGAACGAACAATATGTTTCTGAAACTACGGGCAAAAAAATCAAAACAGTTGGAAACAAATGGAGCGATTTACAAATAAAAACCTATAAAGCCAATGCGCAGCCTTTTTATGTAATCGTAGATCACAGCAGCGCTAATTTGGCTGAACCATCCGCTTACAATCCGGATATTGATAATTATTACAATTGGTTGAATTCGGGCATTAAAAATTTTAAGAAATAAGTGTTTTAAAAAAAATAGAAATGAAAACTATTGCAGATAAAACAACAGCGACTGAATTGGAGCAGTATTTTGCCAAGTTCAGAGGAAATACAGTTGGAGTAAATCATATTTTTGAGTCCGTTTACGGAAAGCAAAAATTATTATATGCCGATTGGATTGCCAGTGGAAGATTGTATCATCCAATCGAGCATATTATGCTCAATAAAATAGCTCCGATGATTGCTAACACACATTCATTTTCGAGCGAAACAGGAAAAGCATCTACGTATGCCTATCAACATGCACGAACTTTAATCAAAAAACATGTAAATGCAAATGAAAATGATTGTCTTGTAACAACCGGAACCGGAATGACAGCGGCTTTATCAAAATTGCAGCGAATTATGGGGCTGCGCTCGAATGATAATGTTTACAATGTAAAACTTCAATTTGATGATGACAGGCCAGTTGTTTTTATAACGCATATGGAACATCATTCTAATCAGGTTCCGTGGTATGAAACTATTGCCGATGTTGTGATTTTGACGGCAGACGAAAATAGTTTGGTTGATCCGCAAATACTTTCAACTGAACTTAGGAAATATTCTAATAGAAGCCTAAAAATTGGTTCGTTTACGGCTTGTTCCAATGTTACGGGAATTATCACGCCTTATCATGAATTGGCAAAAATTATGCATCAACACGGTGGATTTTGTTTTGTAGATTTTGCTGCTTCGGCACCTTACGTTGAAATTAATATGCATCCCGAAGATGAAAATGAAAGATTAGATGCGATCTTTTTTTCGCCCCATAAATTTTTGGGCGGTCCGGGAACGTGCGGTATTTT
>Ga0247741_1000419_pt1 | contig 24646 bp, 35 predicted proteins | sample UWRJL213509R2_FD_180945 | JGI IMG/M metagenome (GOLD analysis project Ga0247741, IMG submission 180945) | Plant litter microbial communities from Arlington Agricultural Research Station in Wisconsin, United States - UWRJ-L213-509R-2 | ecosystem: Environmental > Terrestrial > Plant litter >... | reverse complement strand
ATACCTGACTCTCTGGAGGTATAAATAATGCTCACCATCATACCCATAAACGACCTTCATCCATTTACTCTCCCCTCGAGGCAACTCTTTCTCACCAAATGCATACTTGCGTTTGACGAATTTACCTCGCCACGACTTGATGCCCAGCTGTTTGCGTATCATGTCAAAATCATCGTGAATATCTCCCTTGTCCGGTACCACGTCTGTATCGTGCATCTCTCCTTCCTCGTCCATCTCGACACGCTTCTCGCGCGGTAAGACGTACAGATTGCGCTCGATGTTCTCGACAGTAACGCAACACGAAATCCACGCTCCCGAGGACTTGTCCTTCAGCTTCCCAATGAAATATAGCTTGCCGTCGAGCTCGAGATAGTCCAGCCAGAAGAAACGTAATGAGCCATCTGGCTCGAGAGCGGAGATGTTACTGGAATTAGAGTTATTCAAGCTGCTGGCAAGAGGGCCAAGCGTGTCGTCTGTTTCAACTGCGAGAGACTCGTAGACAGATAGCCAAGAAGGCTTCACGTCTGGCTCTTCCTTTGTCGCTTGCTTCGGTGCCAGCTTCCTCGAAATCGTGATATCTTCGGTTTCCTTCTTTACCGATGGCTTGAGGTCAAGATCGTCGTCAATATCCATGAAATCGTCCATATTGATATCTTCAAACGACGTATCATAGTCGTCTGAACTGCCGTGGACGTCCAGGCTTGCCAGGCGTTCGGTGGCGGGCGTCATGCTTCCATCCTCGACCCGAGCTCTCTTGTTCGGGCTTGTAAAGGCATCATCGCTAGATGCACCTTGGAAGTCATCAGACGAAGGTTCTTCCCTGTGTGATGACTTTCGACGGTAAGTGGTGCGTGGAGAGTCATGGTCCGAGTCAGAGGGAGGTGATGGTTTGCGTTTACGAGACTGCTTCTTGGGTAGTGGTTCAGGTGCAATACTGTCCATGTTCCCTAGAATCGAGGACATCAGTGCTTCCTCTTGCTCTGCAGAGACAACCGGTCGATAGGCACTGATGGATGGTGCCGTTGGTGGAGGCGCCTTGGGTTTAGGCTTAGACTTTACAATTGCTGCTTTGGATTTGGATTTCTTTGCTGGAAGGAGGTAAGCGGAAGGTCGCGATGTAGCAGAATACACGTACCTTTCCTCCTATCCGCTTCATCTTCCGATTCCTCAACCTCGTCGTCGTTGCCGCCTGCCCAATCATCCATCCCATTGTCCACATATCCCTCGGCTCCATCATCCACAACGAAGTCGTCACGCTGCAAACGGCCTTTCACTATACTCTTATACTGGTCTTCGGTGACTTCGTCGTAGATTTCAACATCCTCTTCCTACGCCAGTCGTGAGTTAAGATCAAAGTCCAAGAGTCACACTCACCTTTAAAACACGTTTTCCACCAGCGCGTGCCCTCCTATAGTCCGCAAACTTGTCTGTTGACTGCTTTTCACGTCGAGAACGATCGGCCATTCCAACACCGTAATTGAGGAACTAATGAAATGGATGGACAACGCGTCTTACCTTACACCTCTTCTGAGTTTAAATCGGAGTTGACACGGTGCGGACCGCTACTCCGTGGCACACCTATCGACGATTCAATACCTGCAACCATCATTCAAGGAGTTGCACAAAGCCAAATCACCCTCGGGAAGTCCGTGAAGCCTCTCCCTGCCAGGACACGCCCAACCACCACGCCGACCAATGCTCAAGTATCCGTCCAAGGTCAAGCCCTCCCCAAGATGTCCCAGCATTAAACAAACGTTGCTATCCCCGACCAGTGTATTGAACTCGACATCCCTTCAACTCCTGGTAATATGCCTGACCATCCCTGTGTGTCTCTTCGTACTTCTACCTCTCCTTTCCCTCTGTTTCTGCCCCCATATTTTCTCCTCATCGTCGTACATTTTTTGTGAGTAACACACCAGTATCTTGTCCCGTTCAGTTGCTGACGAAATTACACCTGGCAGGAGCTCTTCGTCACATACGCACCACCTACGACTACGACCCCAAGTGGTTTCTCCACATGCTCCTTGCCAAATAGCAATCGGTGACCTATGTCCAATTTGGCCATTACATGCTGGTTCATTTCGCCTTCCTCTTCAAGCATGTTGCATTCGTTGTGCTAATCATTATTGTCATTCGCTAATTACGTTCGGTTCTCCTTACCTTCCTGACTATTACAATTATTGGCAAAGATTCCTCAACCCGATTACTCTTAAAATGTCCTCGCAGCGTCCGACACTTCCTGGTCTATTCGAGGATGCTTTTGGCGACCTACTGGCTACTGTCGTAGTAGGGCCTTGAAGTTGAAGTTGAGCTAGGACGCTAGCTGCACCTCGACGTTCTGGCTTCCGATACCCGGCCCTCGTCTTCTCGTACAGGATTGCTTGCACCGCCTGCGTCTCGAAAATGGCATCTTGATGGCCTCATCCTAGACTTCGCTCTTAGATCTGGTCTCGGTGCATTGAAAAAAGGATAGCTTCTATCGATGTACCCCTTGTCCGAGGAAAACGGCACCTCGATGGCTGGATCTAGGACTCTGCTGTCCATCAAACAAAAAGTATCTCCTCCATCGATGTGTCTCCGTGGTCGCCTATGTCTTGCCACCGTTCCTTTCTCCTTCGATTAAACACTGTATAGACTCATTCTCATGTTTCTCTCTCGCATTTGATCAATATACTGCATTCAACTTGTGACCTTCATACGACAACGCCTGTCATGTTCTATAAAATGCGACATGCTTTCTTAGCGAGTCGGATGGGCGTACCATCTCACTCGATTGCAGATACCTATATGTTCGATCCAAAGTGCGCACACCCGATCCGGATGCTCACAGAACCGGGCCGAAAAGTGCCTGACAAAAATGGCCAAAGTCGTTATTCTAGTACGGTTATTCTAGTCCTTACTACACATGTTGACTCGTTGTTCCATATGGTAGCGACTACTGCGCCTCTGCTACTTGCGTCCTGCCTTTCTTTCTGACCGCCACCAAGGAGGCATAGCTTTTGTGTGGTCTCAAGAGTTCTAGAACAGCAAACGCAGGATGCATCTACCAAAAAGCTTCCCCATCCTACTGTCGATTCTGGATCCCATCTTCCTTGCCCAGGCACCCATCACAACTAACGAACCCCTCATCCTTCCGCAGGGCCATGGTCCCTTCGGCTCTTCTCTCAGAATTGCAGAACTCGTCGATAAATCCCGTCTTGACCCCTACAATAAGACCCATACCCGACGCCTCATGGTCTCTGTATTCTCTCCAGTGCCAGTCTCTGCATGCGCCAAAACCGTACTAGTACCATACATGCCACCAGTGGTTGCCAACTTTGAAAGCGATTTCATGCATCAGTACGGGTACCCAGAAGGCCTGTGGTCGCGGTTCCAGCTCGAAGTTTGTGCATCCGGCCCTTTTGAAGAAGAGAGGCCACAGAAGTATCCCCTTGCCCTCTTCAGCCCAGGACTCCAGGCAACTCGTCACTTCTATTCTTCCCTCGCTCTCGAAATTGCCTCCTATGGGTTTACAGTCGTTACCATCGACCACCCCTACGACGCCGACGTTGTCGCCTTCCCCGATGGCACCGTCATCCACGGTGGCCTCGTAGTCACACCAGGCAATTCTAACGGCAGCACCGCCTCCGTAGAAAAGGCTCTGGCAGTTCGTGCTAAGGATGCCAGCTTCGTACTCGACACCTTTGGCGTACGCGACGTTGAAAGCGCGGTCATGTTTGGACACTCCTTTGGTGGCGCAGCAGCTGCTAATGCATTACATTCAGACCGAAGGCTGAAGGGCGGTATCAATCTTGATGGGCCAATCTGGGGCCCTGCCCGCTCCACGGGTTTGAACAACACATCGCAAGCATTCCTGATATTTGGCTCTGAAGGCCATAACACGACCTCGTACCCTGGATGGGTTGAATTTTGGACAGCCCTTGAGAAGGACGGGGGATGGAAACGGGAGTTGAAGATCAAGGAGAGCGGGCATGGAAGCTATTGGGACGTTAATATCCTCGTCGACATTGCCAAGATAAGGGATAATTTAGATGAAGTCGCACAAAGCTTGATTGGGCCTGTACTAGGGGAGAGGGTGTGGAAGGTCATGGGACGGTATTTGCCCTCGTTTCTCAATTATGCGCTGGGAAGGCGCGTAGAGGATGAGATTTTCAATGTTCCCTCAAAGGAGTATCCGGAGGTGGAAATCCTGAGGAAATGATACCGAGGTTGGACAGGGAGCGAGGTTCTGAGCTAGATGTCCAATTCCTAGGGATCCATATATCTGCTCGTAGCTTCAGCTCTAAACAACGTCATCAACAAATTGTATAGAGTAGAATTCAAGGTGACAACTATGGCGGATTGTTAACCCAACTCTCTTCAGCCCACTTTTTCCAAGTGTCGAAGTTCTCATACTCAGTCTCTCCCGTATTCTCGTCCACCAACAGGCTTTGCCACTGCTTTGCGTGTAATAAGAAGTTTTATTCAAAGCCTCGATTTTTCCTTTTAACCGTTGATCGATATAAGTAGGGATTACAGCACTACTGTATATTTCCTATAACTAACCTATGCAAATTTGACTGATAAGAGCAGTTCACAATGTGTTTCACAGCGTGAGGACCTCATGACCGCATGCTTGGTGTAGGCGCTGGTCGTACGACAAAGTAGTCATCTTGAGGGTCTTGCCCTGGGATGATGCTCGCGGACGTGGAATGCTTTCAAGAGAGCGAGCATAGGTTGCGATAGCATGAGCTGCAGCTTTCGCGTTCACGACCCAAGCCTTGACATTCAGGTTGTCAATTCCATCGCACGCCTGGTGGTAGCACTTGTCGTATGGAATACCAGCTTCGCCACCCCACCTGCATAGTAGTAAATGTTAGATAATTTCGTGGAGCTGACGATCGAACGCACCATGAGACCTGTTCAGCGGTCTTGATGCCCCCAGCACCAGTATTCACACCGCCTGAAGGTATGCCAACGTCAAGGAATGGTCCATAGTCACTACTCCCGGAGAACGCGGCAGATCCGCTTTTGACGTTTACTTTCACGAAATAGTCCTGGAAAAGTTTCTCGATCCGATCGCTTCCAGTTGGACCAGTCAAATTGAAGACGCTTCCGTCGCCGTCATAGATGAAGTGACCACCATTGGGGGAAGCAATCATGTCGAAGTTGAGGTAGACGCCTATCTTCTGCCTCTCGGCTTCCGGTAGGTTGGTGACGTAGTATGTAGAGCCCACAAGACCGACTTCTTCAGCTGTCCAGAAGGCAAAACGGACGGCATTCTTGAGTTTATATTTTGAGAGCTGGAGTGCGATTTCAAGCAGTGCCATGGTTCCGGATCCGTCATCATTGATACCCTGGGGGAATAAAAGAAATGAGTGTTTAGAGAACGGAATTGGTGGTATTTATGTGACAGTACTTACAGGTCCGGCCGGGACAGAGTCAGAGTGTGCGCCAGTGGCAACAATGTTTTCCTTGTCACCGAGTTTCGAGGTGGCCAGGACATTGCTGGTGTAGCGATTTTCGTTGATAACGTCGGCATGAAGAGTGCCGATAATCACAGACCCCGCAGCTATCGTCGCGACTAGAAATGTGCCGTCCAAACCGCTGATCGAGGCAACAGGAACATACGGGCCAATCGTTGGGCGAGAAATCTGGGAGAGGTTACCTCCACCAATCGCACCATCGGCGTTATTATATATGATCGCGCCAACAGCGCCAGCAGCTCCCGCGAGGGCTGTCTTGAGACCGAATTCACAGGTACCACGCTTTATCAAGGCGATTTTGCCGGTGACTGTAGAAGGGAAGTCGGTCTGAAAGCGTATGTTGATTGAAGAGTGCAAGGCTACAAAATCAACGCAACACTCACAAGTTCGCATCCCAGGTTATTGACGACACCTATTGGAGCAGTCACGTCCCCTTCTGGGCCATACGTGAACCAACCGGATGTATAGTCCGTACCGTTGGCAGAGAGTTGGGTCGTTCCAGAGGAGTACAGATAAGGGAACGTTTGCAGCACAGTGTCGTAATAGCCAGTCTTGTCCAGCAGTTTCTTGATATATGCAACGGTAGCGTTGTGTCCAACGGAACCGAACGCGCGCGTACCATTGCTTATCTGTGCAAATTTAACGAATTGTTCTGCATGATTCAGCAGGTTTTTCGAGTGAATGCTACTCTGGAGGCCGTCGGAGTCAACCAGGGGTTTGAGCGGCCACTGTGTTGGGAGGTCGGGTGAGGTTTTTACATCTTGAGCAGTAGAAACAGTTGCGATGACGAGGAGGGTGGTTGCTGTCAATATTTTCATCGTGGAGAAGAGACACATTAATTGAGTGGCTTTGGGGTCGGGCATGAGCAACGATGTCGGGTCTTCGAAATGCCTTTAATAATGAAAGCGCCACATGTTCGAATCGCTCAAGGGAGGAACAAGAAGCGGCCACAATGGCGCAATGCGCAGGAATACAACCCATTAACAACGCTAAAGTGAGCGATAAGTATGAGCACGCTTGTCCCATACGCCGAGTCCTTCGAAGCATGAGGAAGCAGTCGATGTTCTTCTAATGCCAAGGGCATCGGACACTGTTAAGTTTGCAAATTGCGACCTTTAGTGGGCTTTGAGAAGGATTGAGCTCACGAGCTTCGGAATCTTACATATATATGTATTCTTGATGCCGTAGACGCAGACTGGTCATGTAGTTCGGCATTCTCAAGATCCGTTGGGTGAACATCTGTCATCTGGCATACCGTGATAGGAAAACCTGCTGCTTGCGTTAGCTGGTCCAGTTGGACTACCAACCCCAGATGCTCACCAATACGCAAAAATCAGGGTCTTAAATAAGGCCAGAGTTCACCTTGGAATCTTTTCGGATTCGAGTACGAGCCTATAAGACAGCAAGGCACGCTCCAACCTCCTGAGATTATTTCTGTGCTGCGTTCCATGTGCTCGCTCCAACAGCTGATATGCTTCGATCGCGGCTCTTTGTACGAGTGCTTCCAGGAGTCTCGTAAGTTCGAAGATGATGGTAGTGCAGAGTCAAACAGCGAATGCAGGAGGGTCACAGCGGGCCGCACTGGCAAACGGGCCGTTCGGTTAGATCTCGTTTATGATTTTTCGTTGATTCAGGTTCTGATTGAGCTTCAAGCTTCAAGCTTTAACATCGACTGTGAATCCGTATATTTGCACCTCCCCTACAGAAGCCATGACGGCTCTCCTAGACTCTCAGCTCCCAGGTCTTACATTACTTTCCCGAGGGAAAGTGCGGGACATCTATGGCACTTCCTCACCTGACCACCTGCTTTTCGTCGCATCCGACAGAATATCAGCGTACGATGTCATCCTTCAGAATGTGTGTTCCAATTTAATCCTCTCATAAACCTGACGAGACCTGCGTGAATAGGGAATTCCAGGCAAGGGGAAGCTTCTGACCCAGATCTCCCTGTTTTGGTTCGACAAACTTGGTCATATCATTCCGAATCACTTCGTGACTGCGAATCTCGATGAGATGCCTGAGGAGATACGAAAGTACAAAGAGCAGCTTGACGGACGGGCTATGCTTGTGAAGAAGGCGGAGGTCGTACCCATCGAAGCGATCGTTCGAGGGTACCTCACCGGTGTGCTTGGTCGCTGATCGCTGTATTCACCTCCTTATCGATTGACACTCTAGGTTCGGCATGGTTAGAATATAAGAGAACGGGTACGATTCATGGATTGGATATGCCTAAAGGATTGGTAGAGAGCCAGAAGCTTCCCGAACCTATCTTCACGCCTTCCACCAAGGCAGAACAAGGCGCTCATGACGAAAACATCTCTCCTCAACAAGGTTTGCAATGCCCCAAAAAATGAATTTTGACGCTCAAAAGGTCCTGTTTCAGCCGCAAATATCATTGGCCAGAAGCTCTTCGACGAGATTTCTGCAGCCGCTATGAAACTGTATTCCACTGCAGCTGAATATGCGTTGACTCGCGGACTCATCCTAGCAGATACGAAGTTCGAATTCGGGCTCGTCTCGGACAATCACTCGGATGGACAAAAGAAGGTCATCCTCATCGATGAGCTGTTGACTCCGGACTCATCGCGTTACTGGCCTCTGGAAGGATACAAGGAAGGAGGACCACAACCAAGTTTCGATAAGCAATACCTCCGCGATTGGCTTGTGAATTCTGGCTTCCGAAAGGGTTTGGAGAGCGGACCGGAAGGAAAGGAAGGCGGGGGATGGGTGATTGAAGAAAGCATTGTGGAAGGGACAAGAAAAAGGTATGCAGAGGCCGTTGAACTTCTGACAGGCTGAGGGAACTGCAATATGTTCTTCAACTATACCACTGGAGGTCCTAAATTATCAGTAAATTTGTAAATAACACTGTTTGTTCGATATACGTTGTTCAGGATGTTGGGGCGTTGGAGTTCGAAATTAAGAGGGATTGGACTCAGCCATGGTCTGCTGTTCCTAGTCGTAGCAAAGTCGGAGAGGTATAAGCCTTGCGCAGAAATGCTTTCCTATCAGCGCGACATGCTTACTCAGGCTACTCTGTTATACTCTTCAAATTTGTCCCTGGACTGTGCTTCATATAAAGAATAATCGTCCGTTCAATTCAAAAGTAGTTAAATCAAAAGAAAGGTGTACAAGTCTGATTTCGAATCGTAGTGTCGCAATATAGAACTAAAATTGATTATTTACAGGTGACACTTGGTAGCGCGCAAGAGGCGTTCGATATGAAGGGTGCGCACAGAGAAACTGAAGAAGAAAATGAATGCCCTAGTGGTCTATAAACCCCTCAACCATGCTTACCCATGTGAGGCTGATCGTCGGTTGGCGACCGAGCGAGGGATTGCAGATGTTCGTCTGCCACGGCCAGTAGGAACCTCAGGCACCTCGACGAGGGTGGGCAACCTGCTTCCCAAGACATTTCCATCAGTGCCATAAGAGTGGCGCTTTGGGACATTGGAACCTCCCTGTCGCGAACTCGCACTGTCAGAGGAAGCGGACCTGGCCCCTGAGGTCACGGCATTCGCTGGGGTGGAAGCTCCGTTCCTCTGGCTTCCAGAGGTGGAGGCAACCCGAGTACTGAGGCTAGGATCTGGCAACCGTTTGCTGGGATTCCAGCGAGAGGGCCTGATAGTGTCAGCGACTTTCTGGACGATGGCGTCCAAAGGTGTCCTCGTGGCGGCGTCATTGGCACGTTCAGGGAGTGACGCCGCGGACTGCCGTCCCTTGCCCTTGTTCGAACAAGATCCTACAGTGTTGATGTCAACCGCCCTAGAAGAAGTGGCCGTCAACGAACCAAAGGCCTGCTTGGAGGACCTCTTTTCGGTTCCCAAACTTCTAACATCCTGGCCAACGACAGGATTCGCGACAGTAGTGCAACTCACCGCAGGCTGTAACCCACTAGCTGCAGCAAGGATCTCCTTGGCTTCTACGACTTCTTCGAGAGCCAGAGAAGCGGCGGGTGCGGTCGCATGATTGACCAACACCACTTGGTCTGCCAGTGACGCCACGATGGGGAGGGGGAGTAAGTCTGAACCATCCAATTGTCCAGCAGTTGTGTCGTTGACAGGAGGGCTGGGGTCGATTATACCCTTACCCTTATCAACGTGGATGTTCGTAGCTGTGGTGGAAGCGGCGTCGTTGGGTGATACGATGACTAACACATCGACCGTGGAGGTGGCAGGGGCACTAACGGTCCTTCTTCCGAGATGGTGCATCTGAGAAATCTCATTCGGGATCGCGATGGGATTAGCTGAAGTCGGTTGTGGGTTCGGATGTGAGGTCTGCAAGGCGTTAGGGTTGGAGGGGGCTGTAAAATCATCAGAGTCCTGAAGCAGTGGACTTGGATCCGCCTCGTATTTGGAGGGACTATCCATGTTGGTGTTGTTGGAGGTGCTGGTTATGGTGACTAAATCCACAGAGCCAGAGCAAGGGTAGGTTGGGTCGATCTCATCGGGAGTACCGATTCGAAGACTGGCCGCGCCGGTGTCGCCTATTGCGAAGGGATATAAACCTGGTTCAACGGCACCTGTGGCGGTATGATCTGCGTCTGTATCAATGATGTCCGTAAGGCCTAATGTTAAGGCCTAAATAAGCGCATATACGTAGACATAAGTTAAGATTTGCACGTAAAAAGATTGTTGACGTACCCTTCGTGGAAAGAGGTAGTACCAATAACGATAGAAACATCCCGATAAAATAATGAGAGTGGCCAAGAAAAAGTACAGGAAGTCGTGACGGAGTGACGAAAGATACTGCGACACAAGATGCGCTACAGCCCTCAAGATGTTCTGCAAATGAAACAGAACCGTCTTTGATGCGATGTGAAGTTTCTCGAGCATTCCTAAATACCGAGGCACCAGGGTGATGGGTAGCCCGCCAGGAAATGTGGGTGTATGCGCGCTTGATGGGAGGCAAATTCTGCGCATCTGCAGAAACTCTTTGATATCCTTATGCTGACGTCCAAGAAACTTATCACCACGAAAGTCTTCGATTTAGATTTCAGTTGAAAGAGAGAAATAAGGATCAAAAGGCACACTCACCAACCCAGCGGGGTGGAAGGGGATCACCATCTGTCGAAAAAATATACATCAATGTGAGGCTTATGATTAGATGTGGAAGACACTTACTACCGCTCACGACCTTCCAAAAGGTCTTGTTATTTCCCGCTGTCAAGGCGAGAACCGCAGCAATTCCCAGTCCCCCAGCGTACAGAGCGATGGTCTGGGGATCTATAGCCAGTGCCCTACCAACTACGTTGGCGAAGACTGGGATAGCCACCTGCTGAATTCGGTTAAAAACAGCAGGTGGTGGTACACCTGCATGCTGAGGATTCGGGGCGGCCATAGCAGAACGGTATGAACGCGGGCGAGGTTTGGTTGGCCAGGGAAAGACGAGACACTGTGTTCGCAGCTGCTGCCGTCGGTTGGGCATTTGTTTGGTACCAGAGACCGAAACATATTTGTCACAAATTTCGAGTTTTTATTACGGTCATAGAACGTACGCCTTAGTCAACAAAGAAGTGCGTGCTCCCGTTTGGGGGTCAAAGGTTGCTTCAAGCTCATGCAAGCCAGAATCCGTTCGTCATGTTCTCCCAAAGATGAAGGATAGCTCGGAGTGACAGACACTATTGATCAACGAGCAACCAAGCATCAAGGACCAATACCTGGACCGGTATTTTCCTTCTGGAGGCCTCGATAGCGCCCCTTCTTCGCTGTTCGACGGGCTGGTCACCAGTTCAGCCGTTTATCATAGCTCTCATGACCCTAATTTCAGTCTCATAGATGTTCAGTAGGTCCCAATAGATGTTGACTATATCCGCAAGAAAGAGAACAAGGGTAGGGCTGGGTCGAGTTCGAGTCATTTTGGTATCTTGATTTCTGATTTTTGAATTTATGAAAACGGGGTCGATCACGTGTTATTAATTATATAATCGTGTGAATGCTACAGAGCAAAAGCCATTGCGATGGATTCAGACTCGGTCTGGTGGCTAACATACTATTACATTATAAGCAACATGAATCTGCGTTTCCTCTCATTATATTCCTTTATTCCTCATCCCAATGTCTACTATCAACATGAGCTACTGGCTCAATGCTATATTGGCAACCTTCTTCGGGTTGTCCAACAATGTCTCATCCCATGGCGTCTCTACCGATCTTGTCGCCACAGCCAACTATGTCAACACCAGGTTCACCCAAAACATCGGAGCTCCTGAGGCTCTTACTTCGACTGTTGTAACACTCTGTATTGCGGCGCTCTTTACGAACACCGGAATCTTTGGAAGCACACGGAAGGCAAGAAGTCTCTCATTTGGTGAGTCAGAACAAGTTCATATGAGCCTCTTCTGATTTGCATTCAGACGCCGAACCTCCTGGTGAGGTCCTACCGGGTCTTGCCTACATTTCTTGCCTGGCTAAGCGTCCACGTGTTGGTCCCTCCATGTTATGCCCGAGCGATTTCCAATTTGCTGTGGATTATCGATCAGTCAGCCAAATGAATATCCCTCCACTCATCACCTATACCGTCCATGGTGCCACCTCCACCGCAACTACTGTTCTGGGAGAAGCAAGATCCGTCGATGCTGTCGCTGGAACCCGTAGCGGCAGAGTTGGTTTGGGTGATCGGTTTCGTGAGGTAGGTGCTATCGTGGTCGTGTCTTTCAGAAGAACTTACGGTCTTTCGAGAAGGTTGTTCTATTTCCTTCCAAAACTGTGGTCATTCTTCCTAGGCCCGCGGGATCAAGCACACACCCTTTCAAGTCCCTTGCTACGCCAATGAGGAGCGCAAACCAAAAGCCAAAGCATTACGCCTCCCACCATCTCGGCATATCCAGAGTCCTCCAGGAATGGCTGACAACCAAGCGCTACATGGCAATAAATGGAAAGCCGCTCAAGGAATATCTCAAGACTGTTTCGTCCACCGCTTGGGTTATCCTGAAGACTCTGCTCCTCTTCACTGCCTACGTTATCTTTGGGTGTCTGTACTTGGTTGGCGCGTTGCTATACGTCATCCTTTATACCATCTACCACTCTCCTTCATCCTTGGTGAGCCAGCCTTCAGAAGCCTCGATCCTCTTTCATTAGCTCATCGTTCCAAAGGTTCACTTCATCGTATATTCTAGAATACACCATCAATCGAACAATGAGTGGTTTTTGCAGATGTTGGCCGAGGACGCTTGCATGGACAACGGATGCTTTAGCTCTTATATTGTCATCCTCAACATTGCGCTCTTGTTTAAAATCGTGTTTTGCGTGACTGTGGCTATCAGTAGAATTCCCTAGGGTAAGCTCCATTTCTCTATCAAGTTCTCGATTATTTATATCGCTTCATCTTATAACTCACACATGTCTCCGATTTCCAGGTGTTAAACTCGATTGGTGTTCCCTTCGAACCTCCGGGCACAAAAACTCAGGCAAAACATGATTTCGAACTGCTCTGACAACACACCCCACGACGCGTAAGGCTCTTTTGGTCACAGCTAGTATGCGGGTCGCGACCGAGATGTTCAAGTGGTGCCAGGACGCTGGCGTCACTTTGTCACCTTGGTGTACAGTATGTGCTTCGGAAGGAGTATCGGACACTTCTCACCTCGGCTAGCGGGTATCGTCAATCCGCCACCCACGATATTTTCACCGCATCAACCGCATGTGCTGCTGATTCAGCTGCTCGCAATTGATCCATACCGAACTATGGCCTCGTCGCTTTGGCCAGCACCAAATATACCACACCTGCGGTTGCCTTTCTTGCGTTGTATGGGTACCTGGATTACTGGACATCTCAGCCTCTGTCTCCGCGGCGTCCTATGGTCACCTGGTTTCCCATATCCTCCAGCCGTTACTTCTCTCGAGGTCCCTGCTTCATATCGACTGCTCATATCGGACCCCTGGCCTCTTCTTTTCTATATGCTGGTATCTTTTATCGGTTTCTTCTATTTATATGCCTTCGACTCAGGTACAGAAAACCTTACAGCTATAAGCCGCTTGTCCTCAGAACCTCTGTACATGTACAGTTGTAGTTCCGAGTCGACGAGTCAGAGAAAAAAAATTTACTGTTTATCAACTCGTTCTTCGATTACCATCTGCAAGTTTCTCTCCCGAATCGAGGCCGACGGACAAGTCACAAGATACCGTGTTAATATGATTCAACCTGCCCAACCTTTCGTCCGGTGACGAGCTTGAGATGGTTTACATATGACCAGCAGTTCGTATGCAGAAGGCATGATTGTAACCCTCTTCCTGTCCACACCTACATCGAGAAGCTAGTCCCAGTCAAAGCGGTTGCCCTAGCTCACTGGTTCGTTGGTTCTCTTCTATGTCTTGCCCTAATTTATGTCAGATTAGCATTGATATCACTCGGTATCATATGCAGTGCGTTCATGTGCTTGTTCATGTACAGGATAACCACAAAGCTATGCAAAAAAGACCAGTCGGAGCCATAGCCAACGATGTTTCCTTTGATGTTTTGGCGATGGCTCTGCAGCTGAGAAAGTCTCGAATCGAATTAGCAATTGAAGTTGGGTAGTTCAATATAAGAGCAGTCGTGGTAACATACAGAGCGATGAGTGACTAGGACTTATGTAAAGCCTAGGATGAACTAAAGACGAGGACCTGGCAACACCTTTTTATCCATCAGTGCCGAAGATATCAGTGGAACTTCGTGGATGTTGGTCTAGGCACGGTGAACTTGGCACAGACTCTCAAGACTAGACCAGGGGGGAAAGTGTTTGAAGACTATCCTGTGATATGAGTTCATGACTTCGGGCCATTAAAAAGAAGAAAAAGAAAAAGAAAGACCTCAGGGTGACGGAGTGAGGCCGGTCGGCAGTGACCCCAACCCCTTGGGCTCAAACACAAACACATACCATACCTCCGCAACTGCAAGTCACCTTGCTACATGGACTCCGACTCTTTCCCTCCAATTTCATGTTCCCGAAGCTCTCCGGCAGTGGTTGTCATTCGATCAGTGCCGGGAATTTCGCTCTTCCTCGGCTACTGCCATTAACACCATGTCGGGCGCAATGAATGGATAAACTTTGGACTCTTTATTAGAGTATCTCGAGGTTGTCGTCCAGACCCTGCTTCATACCATGAAGGAAATGATATGCGAGGTTCCATCAACCTTGGTGAGTGGGTCATTTGAAACCTTGTCGTCCTTTGTGAGCTGATCAATAAACAGGCCTATTTCTGCAAATATGCTACTAAATACCATCGATCGGACATTGAATGGATATTTTGCATCTTGTGGACACTATATGGTCTCGAAGAGGACGGCGAAGAATATGGCCATTTCGTTATCCTCATGAATGTTTTTTTCGCGATAAGGCTCTGGGCTTTTGTAGCTATAGCTAAGCAAAAAAACTTCAATGGTAAGCTTCAATTCTTTCGAGATAACTCACTTCAGGTGGCTCTAGATTTTCGTTGGATCGGTGGCGGCCTCTCTCGGTCACGGGTCTCTGGCATACCGTATTTTCGCGTTCAAACTCGTCGCTGGCTCTGACTTCACACTCCACGACGCGCAAGTCTCTTGTGATAACAGCTGGCAGGCGGCTGTCGACTGTGGTGTCCAAGTTCAGCTAGCAAGTATCTTCTAAGCCACAGCCCGCGAGGGTTTTATCACCTTCCAACCACACGCGCTTGTAATTCAGCGGACCGCGCTTGACTTCGATACCGATTTACGGCCTCATTTCCTTCCAGCATCTCACATGCCCGGCCCTGGCTGCCTTTCCGAGTACTTGAACCGCTTGATGTCTGTGCCTCTGCCCACTCTATAGCGTCCTTTGGTGACCTGGCCCCCATACATCCCGAGGGTCGCTTCCCCCTAGGTCCCCTTGGACCGCTTCTTTTCCGTATCATTGTGTATCCTTGATCAGTTTTTTCTATCTATGCGCCTTGAACTCAAACACCATGGTCCCGTATCGCTCTCAGCCGCTTGTCCTTGGAACCTCTCCTGGCCCAATGCCATATGGGCAACTTTCTTCGGTCTTTCCAGTAACTTGTCATCTCACATCGCTATTGTCACTGCATTCAACTATGTCGACTCTCACCCCAACATCGGTGCTCCACAACCTCTCGTGGGGGTCTCTTCAACCATTGCAACACTATACATTGCGAGCCTGTTTACGAATGTCAGTATCTTTGGAATCGATCGAACGGCGAGAGGGTCCTCATTCGGCCAGTTAGTTCAATGCCATCTGTGGGCCACTCCTCATTTGACGTCTCCCAGACGCTGAACTCAACAACGAGGTTCTACCTGGATTAACCCACACCTCTTGCCTGGTTGATCGCCCGCGTTTTGGTCATCCATGTCGTGCTCCAGTGATTTCCAGTGGGCAGTGGACTATTGGTCAAGCATTCAAATGAAAGGTTTAGTCTCCGCCTCATCCATCGACTATACCATCGTCCGTGATGCAACCTCCACGCAACTGGCTACTCCAACATAGTTGTTCCTCTCAGAGACGCGAGGCCGACTAAAACTTATGCTGGAGCTATCACGCGGGTGAACACGACTTACCTCAGACAAGCCCACGATTTCGTTGAGGACACCCTCTCCTTCTAAAACCTTGGTGGCCAGTCGTCCTCTGCCTGCACGCTCAAAGACAAAAAGGGTTCTTCCGTACGATGTGGACATCGCAGGTCTTGACGAGGACCGTGAGGATTATGGCCATTTTTTTATCTTCATGAATGTGTTTTTCGCGATCAGAGTCTGGGCTCTTGTAGCTATAGCTATCCCCAAAATTTCAAGGGTAAGCTATAGTGCGCTATCAATCTTGATTGTTTTCGAGATAACACATCTCTGGTGCATATCTTCAGGTTTTCGTCTAATTGGTAGTGGGCCTCTTCCGGGACACAGGTCTCTGACATACCTTGTTTTCATCTTCAAACTCTTCAAACTGGTTCTGACTTCGCATACAACGACTCGTGGGTGCTCGCATCAGCCGACTAACTTCAAATCTGCAACTCATACATTCGCATTTTGATGGAGCATCTGGACTTGCTATGTCTCCAGTTTTGCGGGGCTAGATGTCATCAATGCTGTTTTCTGCCGCTGCGCTGCGAGTCGATTCTTGAGCCGATCTATTTTAGCTTATTGGCTCGCATCTGACCGCATTCTCCAATATCTTCCTCTGGTTCTAATTTTTATACTCTGGTCTGCAAAGGAATATTGTCTGAAGTTTCCATTTGAGACTAATCATTTGGGCTAGTCGTTCGATGTGACTAGCCCTACATGGGGTATCCAAACAAAGGACTCGGGACTCTGGAGGTCAAGGTACAATGGCTTTAGAACGCCTCGTTCTCCCCACTCCTAGCGGCGAAACAGGATGTTCTTTGCGATAAAGTTCATTGGCTTGGACGCCTAGTCTCCCACAAAACCCGTTCTAGCTGACTTTGGTTAATTGCGATGCGTCCAAGCGCCTACGGGCGCTAAAGTGTGGCTGATGTATTTACGCGAAGCCAAGCCTCTACGAAATTCAGAAGCAGACTAGTAGACTGAGTTCGCTATTGCTCCGGCCAGTGGCTGACAAATCTCCTCGACGTGATAAAATCCTCCAGTCGATAACTGAATGTTTGTCGGCTTTCTCTCTTCTATCACCATCCACAATTTTTAAAAGACCCTCGCCTAGGTTCAATTCCCCTGAAATGCCGTTACAATCATCTCAGCATCCAAATACCCAAGGCGGGCAACCAGGTCCTCTTGCCGCGATGTTTACGAAAACTCTCTCGACCCTCGCAGGTTTGGCTGCGTATATGGAGCCTGAGGCACCCGCCATGGCGGACTTCTTCGTTGCAACTGCAGGTTTCGTGGTCACCTTTCAAGTAATTTTTGGGGGGTTTTTTGGGGACAGGCTGAGACCAACAATAACCGTCGTCAACGAAATAGCACCTCGCCTCGGTAAGGGTTGTCTTTGGGAGAGTTGTTAAAATTTGGTTTTAATGCCGCTCATTATAGACCCGCGGCTCTATATGCACCTTTTTGATCTTTTTGAAAAACTTCTGAAGGATCCCAATACCCTTGAACGGTCCGACTTCGCATATATTTTTATAGTGATCCTCGCCGGCGGCTCGATACTACAAATTCTATATTATACCCTTCGCTTCATTTTCAAGATATTTCTCTTTCTCTGGAGGTTGTGGCGACAGTCGGAAGCGGTACGAGCGAGGGATATGATCTTCCTATCGTTGCTGAAGTTGAATTCTAGACAAATACTTCGGCCATACGTTCCAAGGTTCAACCTTGACGCTGCAAAGGACGCTGAGGCCGCAGGTCCCAACAAGTTGGCTTCGGTAGGGTCTCTTGACCCGGAAGAAAAACACACTGAGGAACATGCCACTGACGATGAGACGGAGACGCTAGTGGCCAGTACCTCAAGTGCCGACTCTGGGCGTGAGCTCGCGTTAGCGGCCACATCTCTAGGACCTCCCACCCACACTGCCTCCGCCGTCGTTCTCTATGGTTTCCTTGCTGCTCAGTCAGCTCACACGCTCGAGGCACCGTCGGCTCCCGATCCCCAGCTCAGCGGTCAAGACGAGTAAAATCCATATTTCGTCAATCAAGCGATTCGACCCTCCACTTTCCTTTATTTATCTCGGTCACCATTTTGTATTCTTTCACATTATTATCAAACCCACCATTATACTCCTTCTCTGATTGATCGAAATATTTGAAGGGTAAGCACATAGGCCAGCATTGAATAAGTTTACAATAAGTTGGAGTTCTCAATAATAAGTAAGACACACGCTCTAAAACCACGATAAACGATGTGAGGATTTATAGTCAGTTCGTCGACCAACACCGTCCTAGTAGACGAAAGCGTTCGTGGATCAACTTTACTAGTAAGGATAGCTCAAGTGAGATTGTGAGGTCTGTTTTGACTTCCCGACCCGTGAGTACACGTGCTGCACTTTATAGGACATGCCGGCGCCAGGCGCACTCACAGAATACTATGAAGATTCCACACGTTTTACGGGCTCAAGTAGGTTCCGTGCAGATATATTGATGGAAAAACGGGAACAAGAGAATGGGTCTATACAATTCGATTTGAAGGAGAGACATACACCGAGACCAATCAGACATAGGTGAACATGGGGACATCGATTTTTTTTTTTGATACACCGAGACCAGATCCGAGAGTGAAGTCCTGGATCCAGCCTCAAGGTGCCGTTTTTCTCCGAACAAGGGAACAGATTGATGCCTTTTTTTTTTGTTGATACACCGAGACCAGATCCAAGAGCGAAGTCCAGAATCCAGCCATCAAGGTGCCATTTTCCTAGGTCCAAGCCAGGGATCGAGACACAGCGCGAGACATCCAAAGTGGGAGGACGATGACCAAGTATCCGTTGCACATCGAGGCACTGTGATAACAGTAAACCCAAGGTCGTCTGAGAACCCTCCTGATCATATGAGCTGTCAGATGTCTCGAGATGCAGAGCGAGGGTATCGATGAAGCGGCCAAAAAGGGCGAGAGAGTGAAGAAAGGTTATAGTGACGGTCGAAAAGAAATCAAGTCCGGTGTATCGTTCGTCGAAGAAGACTTAAGCCCTACGAATAACGGTGAGCCGAATGCGGCTGAAGGGGATAAGACGACATACCCAAGAAAGTAATCACACACACAATGAACGCAGCATGCTTGATTAGGAAGGCGAAAGGAGCAACGAGACGTTTAGAGGTGTGCGTTTAGCTCCCGGAGCGCAGCTCTGAGAGGTTTGACGTGGAAGAACCAGAGGAAAGAGATCGTCACGATGTTCATGCTCACAATTACCGCACCGACCATGGTGGGGGGAAGCTCTTCCGCACCCACATCCAACATCATGTTGAGGAACCATTCGGGGTCGTATCGGTGACAATGTTTGGCGTATCGGTACATATATTTCTTCGGACATATATCAGTTATCAAAGGGGTACCGAGAGGTGTGAAAAGCGGCTCACCCAATGACGACAAAAACAACAAGAATGCTCGTAGAAAAAACACGCAGTTGTGTAGGAGACGTAGATCAGGTTGAAAAGAAATTTCCGAAGCATTGGGAGAATGGCGAGAATGTAATTGAGCACGACATTCCATAATACGCGAGTGGAATGGAGGGTTGCACGCGCTGATTTGATAAGGGTTATGGTAGAGGGAGGATTGAGAGAGCCATTGGGCGGGATGCTCGAGCGATCGACGATGCAGGACTCCAATCCTACAAGAGCTTTGCAGAGGACGCTGACTGTGTTGTCGGCCAAGATGTTGCCTCTGCGTTCCACCACGCTGAATGGTGTATCCCTGAATGGAACACCTGGAGTAGGTATACCATTGTGGGTGAAACGGCGTTGAGGTGGTAAACGGGCGCTCTGCAACACTCTATATTGAATGTGGCGGTCAACGCGGGATCTACTCCATCCCACTAGGGCTTGACTCAAGGCGTTGCTGATTACCGCCTCAGCGACGCGACTCTTCCCAAGAGCGACGCCTGTGATTGGATCGACTGTATCATTGTGTGAGATAAACTCACGACATTGAAAGACTTCACTTACGCAGGAGGGTCATCTCGCCATGGCGGGGAGCGAGGCGTCCGACAGAATGGCGATGGTAGATGCCAGCCTTCATGAGAGCGCCAACGGCGTGCAAGCTGAAAACAGTGGCGAAGGACCCTGAGACGACGTCAGCAAGGGCGAGGTTAAATTCTGCATTCGAGGCGAGTATGTCGTTGGCGATAGCTGGGCCAATGGTGCCAGCAGTGAGCCCGCCGCTGTGGATGGGTTGGAACATGTTGAATAGCCCGAGGATTGCAGTCCCCAGAGCCATGAATAGGACGAACATGATTTGTTGCTGGTGGTCGTGTTATGTGGTTGGAGGCAAGTTATGTGAGGCAACTTGATGATGTTTTGGGTAATTTATAGGCCGAGACGGATGAAATTCCCGTCAGCCGAGCCTCGAGACTGGGGCGATCGAACTGCGTCAGCAATCCAAATTTCATAGAGCATTGTGTTTGCTTGCATCCTAAGCCAACCACAAAGCAATAACAGGATAGGACAGACACAAGCCAGAGTGAGTCGTAGACTTGCATCACCAGTTATTCGACGGCGACGATTCAAGTTTGGCGACGATATAGATAGCTCCAAGATCAAGAAGTTCAAAATAAGTTCCCAGTCAAGGAACACTTGAGTGTACAGTGAGCGCAATTTTACATAAAGTTTCTAGTGATACCGAAAGACATTTCAAGCTCAAGCAGGTAGTATGCTGGTGGGAAACAGCTGGCCGCGGTACGAGTATTATTATTCGGAGTAATTTACTCAGACTCCGAATGGTACAGCCACATCAACGCCGGACCGCTATGCTGACTTCGGTGCTTTCTGTTCACATCCTTGCGTCTCAGTTACGTTTGATCACTCTCCATTTCCTCTTTGGTCTCGTCCTTTTCATTTTCCCTATCTTTATCTACTGCATAACTCAGAACTTCTGTATGGGTTGTACTAAAGGGAAAAATTGTTGCCCACGTGGTGAATGTCCCAGTGCTGACGGATTCTTGTGGAAGTCGTGGCTGCAGACATACAAATCGCTGGCAATGGTTTCCAGATGCAATAATATTATGGATAGCAATGTGTAATCCTGATGGGTAGAACACGGACATTAGTGCTTAAATTATGTAATCTGAACAACAGTGTCGCATATTTTGGTGGATGGACTCTCCTGTACAATGAATGGTACACCGCCCTACGTCGTGTGGCAGAGAGTTGAGAGATAGCCTATGTAAGACGTTCCCGACTCCCAGCGGCGCTGCTCCGGGGTGTTGAGCCCTCGCCAGACCGTCGAACCATAACACCTTCGTCAGAATGCGATTCACCTTCAGGTTCATCTCTGTACTTTGGCGTCAGACCAGCAGAGGGCTCGTCGTCATCGAGGAAGCCAGAGTGGAACCCAAGACCCCGCGCGGTGGGCGGATTGACGTTGGCCTCACGAGGAGGGAGGTCATCAGCAGAGGTCGGCTCTCCAAACGCGTCATACAACGCCCTGGTCGTACGAGCTCCACCATTGCCAGCGGCCGGTCGAGTTTGGCCAATCGAGCCCATGTGGATGTCGTCGGCGGGGAGGGAAGCGTACGCTGCGAGCTGTTGCCTTGCGACTCGCCGTCTCCAGAAGTAGATGAGAGCGCCGATAAGGAATACCGTAACGGCACCGAGAGCTGCGAAGAACCACTTCTGCGAGGCGACCAAACTGGACATATGAGAGTACCACGCATCACTGGCATCTTCGTCGTCCTGCTGGGGTTTGGGTTTGGGTTTCCCGGTTTGAGTTGGGAAGGCTGGCTTGGAGTTCTCACCGGCTGCGTGGCCGTGGTCAGTGGGTAGAAGATCAGTCGGCTTGGAGTGTTGGGTGGTTGCGGTCATGTCTGGGTTGCCAACAATTGGTCTGTCAGGGTCCGTGTTCGGTGGAAGAGCATTGTCAACGACGGGCTCGATAAACTTCTTTGCTTTTGAAGGATCGATTGTTGAACCCCAGAGAGCCATATTCCAACCGAGGAAAGTGCCGTTGTGATCAGGATCGTTTTGGTCCTTGACTTTGATTGTCCACTCTCCAACAGGATTTTCGCCCCTTCAAAGAGCTGGTTAGTACTTGTAGCCAATATAGGGTCTGGAAGGGCATACCAATGCTTGAGTGTCATGAATCTCCATCCAGGAAACCCAGTATTGGCGGTGTCAAACTCCCGCGCGCCGGCCAGTTTACTGATGATACCATTAGGGCTGACAAGCTCGACCTCGACATCTCCTCGCTTGGTGTGCTGGATCCACACACGAACGTCAATGTGTTCGAGTGCCTCAAGATTGTGCTCTTCCATCATTTCCTTTGTGATGGACATCTTGTTCTCATAACCGTTGTGCCCAATAGCGAGGCCCCCCTCGTACTTGTACTTCTTTTTCGCCAATATATCCATTTTCCCGTCGTTGATCTGAATGGTCTTCGTGTGGAGCCATGCCTGGGGCTTGACCAACTTCCAATCCTGTGCCGCCTTCACAAAGGCATAGCCGTCCAAAGCACCGTAACCGTATTTATAGCTGAACATGTTCCCAGCAGCTGTCTTTTCCCAGTCGGGGTCGTTGGGATTGATAAAGCGAGCAGTTTTGACACAGAGGTGTTGGATATCGCGCCAAGTCAAGTCCGGCCTATAACTCTTAGCCACAGCATTACAGGAAAATAATAATTCCATACCTCGCTTGTAAAGCAAGAGTAAACACTCCAACGGCGTTCGGGGCAGCAGCTGAGGTTCCACCGTGGGTGCGAGAGCATTCATCCCCTCTGTCAGTCGTAACCTGGTTGCTGGATTAGCAGACAAGTACATAAACATGGAGCGTGCTTACGATGTGGTGTCCGTTCCCTGAGCTATATGCGACAACCATGTTCGCCGCGCAGGACTCTGAGTAGCTTGGATGCTTTCCAGAGTAGTCCACAGAGCCAACGGTGACCGAGTATATACTATTGGTGTATCCGTCAAAGTTGCATTGATCATCGAAACGACCACCATTCCCGCTCGCAAAGACGAAGATAGATCCCTTGCCCTCTCGTCCGTTGTTGATGCCATTCATAACAGCTTTCCTGATGAGATAGCTTGGCCCTTCCATAGTTGCTCCGTCATCTCTGGGTCCCCAGCTGCAGCTGTATATCGAAACGTTCTTGAAACCGTAATTAAGTGCAGCAGCTTCGTCGACAGTCGTAATTGGACCACCCAAGATGCGAATTCCGGCGGCCTTGGCGTCGTACGCAATACCAACTCCGCAAGCTTCGTTTCGTCGCGCGACGACTTGGCCAGCACATCGTGTGCCATGATGGTCTCGCACACCGGTTGGGCGAGGTAACGGTACATGAGCATTGAAGTCATAGGAATACTCAGGAACCTATCCGAGGATTAATCCATGAAAGGTGCAAAGAAGAGTTGGACGACATACGAAAGCATCTTTCAGATCCTCCGTGTCGAAGTCCAGGCCATCGTCAATAAAAGCCGTTACGACACCCTTGCCAGTTAAACCCATGTCCCATACCGACGTGATGTTCATCATATGGTCGGGGAATTCATCGTTAATGATATGCCACTGCTCGGTAAACAAAGGGTCCTTCAGCCCTAGTCGATTGGCTACACCCTGCGCTGACGTTGGAGTTGGAGGTCGTATTGGCGGTGGCGCGCGTTTGACTAGTTCTGCAGGCGTTTGTCGCTCAAGGAAGCTGACCGCAGACACGATCTGCCTGGCCGATATAGCTTCTTCTGATCTTGCCACGAAAGGTGAGCTGGCCTTGAGTCGCAGATTTTCGAAAGCGCTGAGGACCGGATCGAGGGTGTCCTCCCCGTCTCGCGCTTCAAACTCTGGCTTCAGCGTCCGCACCAGCCACGTATCCTCGAGTTCACCGGCGCGCTCAACAATCTCAACACCTAGAGACCGTGCCACCTCGGTAAGGGATGCGGCCGCAGTCGTGTCGGATCGTTGTTCAAGGACATAGTAGTTGTGTGTATCGTAGAATCGTTTCGCCGGTAGTGTTGTGCCGAATACTGCAGAACGCGAGAGGGCAATTGAGGCAAGGATAGCCCAGAGGATATTCATTCCTGACCAGCAGATTGTGTGTCGTGGTGGGATGGACGGGGTAAGTAAAAGTTAACAAACTTGGAATCGACATCCTGGGCGGTTGTTGGACCCTGCGTGCTGAGTTCTCATCATGATGGAGATTGCACAGCAACGCTAAGCCGTTTCAGAATTCATCAACCGGCAGCTCCGGGCTCAAACATACTCACCGACGATGACCGCTAGTAATACTCTGAATTAAGGCTACCAGTAAGCATGTTGTTACAATCGACTGCTAATGTTAATTGTCTTTCAGGAGGGGCGCAAGGAATATCACGTACACTACGCTAATCAATAGAAGAATCTTGAGAGGAAAGAGGGAAAGAAATTCAAGTGAATGGACCATAGCCACCCCCGTATGTCCGGAAACCGAAAAAACTGCATGGCAGTGTGTTCCTCCTCCCTAAACTTTGACCAATAGTAGTGGTCGTCGTACAGATACTGTTCGTCGGCTTCAACAGTGGAAGAAACCCCATGTTAAGAATATTTCATTCCGCTCTCTTATCTTATCATAGATAGTGTACTTATCTTATCTCTTAGTAGATTAGATTAGATATGACTTGGGTACTTATCTTGCAACGTCATCATGACACACGTCACAT
>Ga0247741_1000418_pt1 | contig 24671 bp, 15 predicted proteins | sample UWRJL213509R2_FD_180945 | JGI IMG/M metagenome (GOLD analysis project Ga0247741, IMG submission 180945) | Plant litter microbial communities from Arlington Agricultural Research Station in Wisconsin, United States - UWRJ-L213-509R-2 | ecosystem: Environmental > Terrestrial > Plant litter >... | reverse complement strand
AAGCCTAGCTACACCTGCATGGACTCAGCGCGAGCGGCTGGTGGCAGTCCGAGTGCAAGCGAAGGCTTAGCACTGCCACCGCTGATGCATAGACCTCACCCTATGCCTTCGCTCGTAAACTCCCTTCGCCATAGGCCACAATATGCGGACGTAGATTACGAGGAAGTATACATACCGATATGTTGCCATGTATGTAGGCTTTTCTGATACAGCTTTCTGAGCCTCTCGAGGTCCAAGCTAGAAATGTTACCGTTAACGCGGACGCGAATGCCCGACGGCAGCTTGATGGTGGATAGTGGTTGAACGATGATCGACAATCTCCTCTTGTCGTTGTCGTCGTCAACCGACCGACCAACATGGACTTTGATATTGGCTGTCTTGATGTTGGTTGTGGACCTTGATGTTGACCTGGAGTACCGTAACTCCACGGCCAATGAGAGGAACGCCTGATGAACGGACCTGGGCTAGCTCGAACTTGAAACTTGAGCACCGAAGGTGTAGGTGTGGCTTAGCGTAGCCAGAATCCGAATCTGAAGGGTGAGGACGAGGACAGGGTAACAACGCGGAGGTGAGGATCCCGGATCCAGACCTCTGGTCGAGCCGATAATGAGAACTGGAATATGTTCCAGCAGCAGCGTTGGCGGAGAAGGTTGAAGCTTTAAGCTACAGAACGCGGGTTTTCGTCCAGAGAGGGCCGGGTCTCCTGCCACCAGAAGGCGTGGACGCCAGAATCTACGCTCCCTCTGCCTCCGCCTTCAATGTCAAATTTCAGGCGCCTATAGCATGTGCATATGCTTACGGTGAACCGACACGACCCAGATATGAGCGCCCGAGGTCAAAGGGCGCCTGAGGTTGCTATACAGTGTATGCCGACGGAGGAGAATCTGGCGGTAAGAAAAGGGAAAGATCTAATACTTTAAGAGAGAATGCCTGGGAACGGCTTACATGATAAGCGGGGTTTGAAATTCGCGAGCGCGCAGCGCGAGTGAATAAGCAGAGCAAGAGGCGACGCCTTTGGAAAAAAAACAAACGCATGCAACGCGACAACACCCAGCGCCCGCAAGCGCTTCAGCACGAGTATCAACGGGCGACAGACAGGCCTAAAACATTTAAAAAGTAAGAAAATGACAATTCAGCACTAAGTCATTGAAATCCGCGAGTTGGGAACAACAGGAGAGTCGGGGGACTTCATACATCCAAGTAGCATGCATACACAAAATGTCAGGTACCACACAGCTTCCGAGCTCTCTACTAATAAATTCCAACATAAGTATGAGTAATCAGTAGCTTATGAGGCTGTAAACAGGTGCCCCCCTATCCATGTTAAAAATGGTAATTTTTCGAAATCCTCACTCTGAATTTGAAGTGTATTTACGACGATTTGAGGCCTAATTGCTGTTAATCACTGTTGTACATTGATTGAAATAAATTACTGATTTATTTCTACTACTTATATTGGCGCCCCGATCTCTTTTTTTTTTGTTAAATTTTTTTTCATTTGAGTGTACACTGTAAGTATGGCTTCAATTGCATATCACTCGAAGTCCATGGCCTTTGCAAGATTACTGGCAACTCGAGGGTCATTTCTACATTGCAAGCTACTACTGGCACAAGCAGCCAAACTTTTTCTTTGGCCGAAATCTGGGAGATGTCCCCTGTTCACCCGCAGGATGGCTGACGTCCAAATTCGGCCAGCCTGTCTGTCCCCCTGGCCGAATTGAACAAAATAGTACAGTATGAGCTTTTGTGCAGTAGGCTACAAGCCTTCACCAGTCCACAGAAATATGACATATTGAATTAAGCATAGAAGAGATAAAATAATAGGTCGTAAATCAACTCAGAACTCAACTCACGGGTCAGTGAAATAAATTATGGGGATCCATTTATTCCTGATGTTTCGCACCCCGCGGCGAAGCCGCGGGCAAGCAAAGCTTGTCTAATACTTTAAGAGAGAATGCCTGGGAATGGCTTACATGATAAGCGGGGTTTGAAATCTGCGAGCGCGCAGCGCGAGCCCGGGAACGCGGAGCGGAGGCGACGCGCAACTAGGCGCCCGCGCTCATCGTAAGCACTTCAGCGCGAGCCGTGTCAGCAGGGGCTGGAAAAAGCCGAGGGAGAGGGTTAACGGGTGGTCATGCCTGCCCATGTGTAAGTAACAATAATTTAGGGAAGTCTGTAAACGAGTGGCGGTCAAATATGTACTTGAACAGCTATTTGCAGTGGTACGTGATTATTCTGTAAATCTCCACAATTATATATTTTCCACTTTATCTACAATGCTTATAATGGCCTTAAATTTTTTTGTGTTGAATTACTTAGGGCCTAATCGGAGCAAGCTCCATGTCAGGCCTTACACTGAACGTATCTACATTTATATGTGTGCTACGGGATCCCCAGTGCCCTTCTCCTCCCATGTCCCTCCCAGGCCCTACCAAGGCACACCTAAGCGACCTATCCCTTGCAGTCCAGCAAGAAAACACCATTTCACGGGTTAAAACAGGTCAGCGAAATAATTCACAATAGATGTATATTTATTATAACTCCCATGTTTCCCACCTCGCGGCGAAGCTGCGGGCAAGCAAAGCTTGTGTGATTGAAAAATCCGACAGCGCACGAAGCTTTACGTCACTACTGCGGAAATCTAGACACGGTAAACTACAACAGCCGCTTTGCCAGTGACAGGATCGTCCCGAGCCACGAACTTTCCCTCTCCTTTCTTACCACCTGGTTCTGCCAACGACAACGTCAATGTCAGCTGTACATGTCTTCTGCCATCCCTGGGAAAATTCCAGTTTTATCGATTTAAAAAAAATGGATTTTACAAGTACACTTCGTCAGGGTATGTGGCATCGGCTCTAAATCACACGGTGACACGACACCTACTGGTCAAAGGTACACATGAGAGCCTACTAAGCACATATGATATGAGGTTGTGAGTACTTATAATATAAGTTATAATACGAGGCGATGCGTTGCCGGAGGTATTTAACCCACTTGGCACATAATTCACAGGCGCCATGATTCCATCATTACAAGGCATATATAGTATGCAAGTGACCTAAGTTCAATGTCTGCGTGAGCGATATAATCCCCACGTTGAACCATCTTCCCAAGGACCAAGTATCAAAATGAGTACGTCTCTCCTTCAATAGTTTTCCCCTCCATATTTTAAAAAACGCCATTAGATCTTACAGATAATATCCCCAAATCCACCAAAGAAAATGTGTCCCTTCTGGAGCCACCTAACCAGTTCCCGCCTTTCATAACCGGCAACGAGGCAGGAGACACCACTGGTGATATCCAGGTCAATCGTGAAAGTCGAGGTGAGAAAGCTGGTCAGCACAACCAGGTCTGCCGAATAATTGCCTCGTCTTTGCAAATTTTAGATCCTATGTCCGAGGCCTCTGGACTCATTGTGGGCGATCCACGTGCGCTTAATCATAGCGTGGCGTTTGACGAAGACCTTTCCGAGAGGACAATGTGCCAGTTAGAGGGTATAGGTAGTGAAGTTGCCGATACAACTGCGAATTTCAGACACCACAAGCTGGGTAAGTTTATCGGCCAATCGAAGTGTCTTGTCTTAAAAACAGTGATGCCAGAAATTGAGCTTCAACTACAATATGCAGCGAAAGGGTCCGACTTTCCATCTCTTGACTCAGTCAAACTTGTCATTGTTGAACATGCAGCCGAGGGAAAGAGATTGACACCGGACAAGGACTCACCGGAAATATGGTTGCCTATTGAACTGTAAGTATTTGATGGCAGAGATGAACTTATTATTTTTGACGAGATGTGAACATGGACAGCCTGGAAATCGTGGCTACATCTGAAGAATGGGGGGACTTTGCGTTCATAGCTTTGACGAACGCTGAGTTGGCTTCAGGGTTAGGGACTCGTAAGTGTGTACGAGCTGGCGGTTGGTTAAATGATCGCTGACTCGGATTCTACATAAAAAACTATCAGGAATAACAAAGAGCTTCACGACCGAGACAGACGTACCGGCACTTGAATTATCATTTCTAGTCACTGGTACTGCTCAAGAGAAACAGATACAAGATGGTGACAATGAAGTTCTAGGTAAGCTCAAACTAGGACTCCGAAAGGAAAGTACGAGCGCTAAAAGATGTGCAGCTCAAGAATTGACCATCCGTAGTTCCGAATTAACGGATAGCTTTGAACGCACGGGCAATCTGGCCGAGATTTTCGAAGCCATCTCTGTGGACCAGCAGGTTGTTCGACTCACCCCAGACGGGCACCCTGGCAAGCCCAAACGGATGGATAACCTTCAAATCTCATTTCAGGGTCTCTTTGAATGTACAGGCGATGTCTCTTACCTTGACGAAGCCATCTTGGTCCAGCAGCAGGCGATCCGAATCACCCCAGAGGGCCAAGAAAGTGTGATAGCACAGCTGAATAACCTCGGACTATCATTTCATAGTCGCTTTAAAAGTACAGGCAATCTGTCTGATCTCTCCGAAGCCATCTCAAACCAGCAGCGCGCAGTGCCACTCACCCCTGATGGCCATTTTATCATGTCTACATTGTTAGATAACCTTGCGAGTTTATTGCGCAGTCGCTTTGCACGTACGGGGAATCTGTCTGACCTCTTGGAAGCCATCTCAACCCAACAGCGCGCGGTCCACCTCACCCCCAATGACTACCCTGACATGCCAGAAAGGCTGTATCGTTTTGGATGTTTACTTCGCAGTCGCTTTGAGCGTACTGGCGATCGCTCTGACATTTCAGAAGCGATCTCAAACCAGCAGCAGGCAGTCCAGCTCACCCCCGATGACCACCCTGACATGCCTACATGGTTAACTAGCCTCGGGAACTCATTTCGCAGTCGCTTTGAACATACAGGCAATCTGACTGACGTCTTGGAAGCGATCTCAAACCAGCAGCGCGCGGTCCATCTCACCCCCAATGGCCACCCCGACATGTCAATGCGGCTCAATAACCTTGGATGTTCACTTCACAGCCGCTTTGAGCGTACCGGTGATCACTCTGACCTGTCGGAAGTCATTTCAAACCAGCGGCAGGTGATCCAACTCACCCTTGATGGCCACCCTGACATGCCAACGCGGCTGAATAACCTTGGATTGGCACTTCACAGTCGCTTTCAACATATAGGCAATCTGGCCGACATCTCAGAAGCCATCTCAATCCAGCAGCGCGCAATTCAGCTCACCCCCGAAGGCCATCCTGACATCCTCAACGGATTGAATAACCTTGGGATTTCATTTTGCAGTCGCTTTGATCGTGCAGGCAATCTGTCCGACATCTCAGAAGCCATCTCAAACTTGCAGCGAGCAGCTCAACTCGCCCCCGATGGCCACCCTGACATGCCAATGTGGTTGAGTAACCTTGGTCATTCATTTAACAGCCGCTTTGAACATACAGCGAATCGCACAGATATTTGTACCGCTGCATCAAAATTTCAAAAATCTGCCACTACTTTTGGACTACTGTCAATTCGGTTCAACTCTGCACAACAATGGGCGAAGCTCTCAATGATTCACAATCTTCCACATCCCTTGACAGCTTATGGAATTGCAATCGATCTCATTTCAGAAATCGCGGGTATGGACAGCACTATCGAGCAACGTCATACACATCTCATCGACATCTCGACTGTAACCACATCTGCTGTTTCGGCTGCCTTCACTCTCGGTGAGGCTCAGAAAGCTCTGGAATGGCTTGAACAAGGACGTTGCCTTGTCTGGAGCCAACTCAACCAACTTCGTACACCCCTGGACCATCTTCGCGCACATGACGAACACCTGGCTCAACAATTCTCGGATATATCAGGCGGATTGGAGGTTTCTGGGTCTCGTAGTGGCTCTGGAGGTCTTAACATAGATGCTCCGTTGTCGCAAAAAATCAGCTTACAAGAAGAAGCCCACCGTCATATCACGCTTTCACGCCAATGGAGTGCGCTCCTTGATGAAATTCGCAGAATTCCCCAATTTCATGACTTTCTTCGACCACCTCAGACATCAGATCTTCTGAAACAAATCCCACAGGATGGCATCGTGATTCTCGTCAATGTTCACGAAGATCGCTGCGATGCCCTGGCTCTCGTCTTCGGCTCTGAAATCCCGATCCACATCACTCTTGACGAATTTACTCACAAGGAGGCGTCTGATCTCAGGGAGCGTCTGCGGCGCTTCCTTTCATCGCACAGGGTTCGTATGAGGGAACCTGATCGTGGAGGACGCCCAACTCCGCGTCCCGATTCCGAAATGCAGGGTGAACTACATTTTGTTCTTGAGGCACTCTGGCTCCGTGTGGTGAGACCAATCCTGGATGGTCTTGCTTTCTCTGTGAGTTTTTCTCAGTTCATTCGTTATCATTTTATTGATATATTTCCCTAAGTCTATTCCACCCTCAGAACTAGCCCGAATTTGGTGGTGTCCAACGGGATCCCTTGCATTTCTTCCACTCCATGCTGCTGGAATTTATGGTCAGAAGGGGCAACCTCAACTAGGCTCCTGCATCTCTGACTTTGCCATCTCCTCGTATACACCTACTGTCAGTTCACTTCTCCAGAAGATCAAAGTATCTGATGATGTACAACAGCCCGCGTCGTCAAAACTTCTCATCGTCAGCCAACCCAACACCCCAGGCTGCTCTCCTATCCCTGCAACTACAGAGGAAATGAACTGCGTTTGGAAAGTGATTGGGACCTATAACGGCGAATGTCGTCGCATTGAAGGAGAATGCGCATCGGTCAACCAGGTGAAACTCGAGATGGAATCCCATGGTTCAATTCATTTTGCATGCCATGCTAGCCAGTCCCTCGAAAACCCTCTCAAAAGCGGCTTCTACCTCCACGATGGGCGACTGGAGCTTTCCGAAATCATGAAGCAGAAGTTCGCCGTTCGCGAATTGGCATTTTTGTCAGCGTGCCAAACGAGCACTGGCGACGAGAAGCTTTCAGAAGAGGCGGTCCACCTTGCGGCTGGAATGCTCGCGGCTGGATATCGGAGCGTGGTGGCGACTATGTGGTCGATCAAGGACGAATTTGGCCCCGTAGTAGCGGAAATTTTCTACAAGGATCTTATGGAGAGGGGAAAGATCTCGGGACAGCCACGAGTCGGACTCAATAGCAGGCATGCCGCACGCGCTCTTCACCGTGCCATTCAAGACATACGAAGGACACTCGGTGATACGGAGCAGGCTCTTCTTACTTGGGTACCGTACGTTCATTTTGGCTACTGATTTCATTTTTTGTTCGCTGTCTTCAGTAGGAGTTACGCTGCTCGAAAAGCCAAAGTTTATATATTGTCACTCGGATCGCTGCTATCTCGTCTCATCAACACCATTTCTCCTCATCTTTCCGTGTTTCATCCAAACAGTTTCCAGCTTGGAGGAATTTCTACTCGAGAAACCTCTACCTTAGGAAACATCATGGCCAGTTCCACTACATCAAGTATAGTAAATCAAACACTTACGAGTACTCGTTCACTGGCCATTTTTATTTAAAGTAGTAGTTTGTTGCGTAATTGAAGTCAACTGGTATGAGAGAATGCGCCTATGTCCCGCTGAAGATTCCACGCGGATACGACGACCTGAGCGAAAGGTCGATGAGACACGCGATATATCGTAGATGCGCCTAAGAAGGGTATTTTTGGTAGAATGAAAAAGCAGACAGACATGGACTTACATAGGGACTGTCTGGAGGTTGCGTACCAATAGCCGATAGCGAGATACACATTCGTAATTAAGGTATTTAGATATCAGAATATCCATAGGATGTTATTTAACCACGAGTAGTGATTTCGGGGGTATGAGCGCAAGTGAGCGCATAGATATGTCACTGACCAGCCCAAGCCCAGTCGCAAACTACTCCAGAACCAATCCCAAAGCCCATCATTCACACGAAAGGCCCTTGTCTTCATATATAACGTGAATACCCTCTCCAGACTTTGCCACCACCCCATCGACACGTGTTTAAATATGGCAAGTAACCACCTAACAAGGACAAAAAGTGTTGGTAAAGAGAAAGGGGGAACCTCGAAAGATATCCTAACGAACGGACGCACCAAGAGCCTACGTTCGTCATTTTCTTCCTCACAGGCAAGGTGTGGTTCGTTGTCTTCGTCTTCCTCGGTCGATAACCCCCCAACAGGGTGACCTGTCGTAGTCCCCCCTTCACAAGCTCAAAGACAGACTCCAAGATCTCCAATGGCATAGAGTTGACTGGACACGCTGGTTGTTGCTGTACGGGATTTGAGTTTACAGTATGGGTCCTTTCGGTGAGTAACTTCTGCTGTTAACGCTGTCAATCTTAAGCTCGAGGAAGACGCAGAGTGCCTGCCTGATTTCCGTCATATCTATTCAGATCCACGATTCAGATAAGCAAATGGAGACGCAGAAAATAAACACACCTTCCAGCCCAGTCATTCCCAGAAGCCCTGCTGGCATCAATAAAAATTTCAACCTCGGGAGCTCAGCGAGCACGCCGACGTCTAGCTGAGACTGGGTCATTTTGGTGAGGAACTACCTCGGGGTAAAGTTAAGCCTAGATCAATGAAATATAGGGAGGCTCAGATAATAAACTTGGTCTCCGAGGTTCAAGTTCGAGATCGAAGTTGCTCACGGGTGTGCAGCGTGCTGCTGTGGGTCACGCATTGAGACCAAAGATCTCCTATGTGCATTCCGGCGTAACTCTCTAGTGGAGGTCGATATACGATATATAATATTCCTACATACCACTGTTAAATCATACAATAGCGAGCCAAGTGGTAATAAATACACTTTGCTTACATGCGTTACGACGTCCATGGGTTTTCATCAGGACCTGGATCAAGGCCAAAGCTGCGAACATGAACGCGAACGCGAAAGCTTGATGGCAACGGCACCTTGACTCTCCGAATTACTGATAAGAGAAGGGTTCAAGATTGGAGGCTGAAAGGTGATGATGGCGACGTCGATGTCGGACATGAACACAAGTATCGGATCCAAGTGGACGATGGTCCGACGATGGGCAAGAGGAAACCTTGGGCCTGAGGTCCGTTGATTGGCCAACCTCGAGCTCGAGCTCGACCAGCCGAGACCTAAGGCTGCGTGTTGAGACCGAGTACTGAACCCGAACCCAGATGAAGAGGATTTCTAGCGAGGAATCTAGTCCAGTAGCCTGTCACTTGACGACGTTGACGTTGAACATCAACAGGGATGGATAGAGCAGGACACCGACGACTTCCGCTATGTAGCACGACCGACATGAGTTCCGATGACGGCCAATGAACTCAAACTCGACCACCTGAAGCCGAGGGCGGTGGGAACTGAGTACTGAACCCGAACGATGATGGTTTATAGCGATGATTCCAGTGTCCAGTGCCCCATAAGCGACGTTGACTTTGAATACTGGACATTGACTGGGATGAGTTATGACAATCCGCAGGTGCAGTGCTGAGCACTCAGGCGTGAGGGTTCTAAGACAACGCAGCGACCATGGCCACAATAAGGAACAGCACGCGTCTTTCATCGCCCAGAGCATATCCGCTGCCACCTGCCTGACCACCAATATATCGATATTGTCAGACCTGCCATGTCTCTGATATGGCTCCGACTTCTAGTCTTTTCGGCGCCTATGTCGCGAACGTGAATGTCAAAGCGAATGCCTGGTGGTACCCTCGGGCTTGATGATCGATAGTTGAATTTCGAACGTTGAACGTCAACGAATAACTCTCAAATTCCGCAGCAAACGACACATTTTCCTCTCCTCTCCCCTGGATCACTGAATCCCGAATCGACGATCTCCTCTCGTGGTCATTGTCGATCAACCGATGTTGACCTCAAGTACCGTATGCGACGAGTGATGACGGCAACTCGACCTCGACGTTTGAACATGAAATCTGGACCCCAACACCTGAGGTTAAGGGTGTGACTGAGGCCGAGCGCGGTGTGGTGTGGTGGGCACGGGATCGGAGGAACAACAAGGACGTGGTCGAAACGCGGAGGCGGAAGACGGACGATGGAATTCCAGATTCCAGAACTCGAGCTCCGCTAGACGAAATCCCAGGGTGAGATCCAACTCCATCGCTAGCAACGGCAGCGGAACTTGAGGCTTGAAGTTGTAGGACGCCGGTTGCAAAGTATTCGAAGGGTCAGGCTTCCTGTTCCCAACACCATTCTTTGTTCGGACGGGGAACGTTCATGTCTACCAGCGTGAGTTAGTACAAAGAACAAGGTGGGTAGACATAGAGTACGATCATGGACATACCTATCTGTTGCCAGCTGCCGGTACCATCCACAGAAAGAATATTTTCCCTTCCCTCCCTCCTCCCTCAGACTTCCTCCCCTTTTCATAGCCTCTCATCTCGTGGTGCGGCGAAAGGACGGTCACGGTGTAGGGAGGTAGCTTTTGACGAGTACCAGCATACCATCGTGCGGGAGCTGGGCGTTGATCACGACTACAGCAGGGTACACATGCGTAGCGGAAGGCTTGAGGTCTGCTCATTAACGGCGACGAGGTCGACATCGGCGGGCTCAAACGGCGCTGGTGAACAGTGAATCTTGTGTGGCGTCACAAGCCAATCCTTTTTCTTCTGTTATTCAACGCAATGACGGTTGAGCATCGCGACAGATGTGAGATGTGGAATTGGAGGCGCCGGAGAGAAGACGAGGTTGAAAGTGGCGTAGGAGTGAGATAGCGCAACCGAAGGCAGAAAAAAGAGGGGCATCGTGGATACGACATTGGCAGTTGATGGCTGGTGATGAAGGAGGGCCAGAACAGGAGAGGTGAGACGGTCGGACGCAGTGGAAATTGGTGGTATTGGACAGACACAACAATCGCCATTGTAGATCTGGGGTGGGACGCTGGCAGAAGGGGCTGAAACGACCCAGAGGATGTACGGGCAACGCCACATGCGTCGATGACCCAGCACTGCAGTGGACATTCGCGTTATGAAGATGGGGCCGACGACGTTATCGACGAAGAACGTCGAATTCGGTTCAGGAGTGGGCCTGGGTTTGGGTGGTGCTGAGATGCATCGGCTTCTGGGGGTACTCTGGTCGTGGATGGTGCTCGTTCAAAAGCTTAGTCGAGCCTTTTCATCCAGAGTTTCCTGCCACCAGAAAGAGCAGACACCAAAATCTACTCTTCTCCTTCCCCTTCGATTTTGTACGTCAGCCTATGCATATGTTCGCCGAATCGACGCGACTCACGTATATATACAGGCGTCGGCGAGACCAAGGTCGGGAACATTACGTGTAGGGAAGACGACAGTGTACCACGCAGTTGAAGAGGAGGGGACCGGATATAGGGGAGAGGCGTGGCACAGAGTCGGGTGGTCGGTGTTGGTTAGACCGGTAACCGGCCCCGCTATGAGGAGGATCCTCGATAGAGGGACCGGTAAAGCTGAGTTTAAAATGGGGGTAGCGCCTATGAACTCCGACCTGTCAAGAAATCTTCGAAAGAAGGTCCCGTTTTGGGCTGTTGCTTTTTAAGGTAGAGAGAATTCTAGAACCTGTGCCAAAAACGGTAATCCAATTATAGCACGACCGTCGCGTCGACACGTTCGAACGCGCCTCCGCCCCGGGCCCTTGCCTCTACTTTTTGACCTGTAAATGTCTACTATAACAGCACCCAACCTCTTCGAATGACTGAAACTCTTAATCAAATCCTCCGGCGAGCTTGTGCAATCCATTGGCCCTGATATTGACGCCCGGATGCCGAAAACTTTTCTTCACAGCTTTGATGTTGGATGCCTCTCTCATCCGCCTTATTTTTGTCCCATGAATGACGTAGCAGTAGCAGAGGCGAAGAAAGAGAATAAAATATCAGGACTGGAGTACTGAAGACTCATGCCAGCGACTCACAGATGAGTGATCCAGGCGAATTCAAAGTATCTGTAACACTGCTCAGCCAATCGAGTACGCTCGAGCTTGAGAAATCTCTGAGTAACGGAGGAGGCAGATGAGCATTTTTTAGTAGGTTAAAACAGTTGTGAGTACCCTATGTTGTGCGACAAGTCCCTCTGAGCCTGTACGGTACGAGAACACATTCTTTTTACCCCGCTTTTCGCACTGCAGCAGGGCGTCCGTTGACCGCAAACGTGTACTGTGTTAGCAGGGTTTTTCCTGTGTGTTTTGCGTCTGGAGAGGCACCAAAAGCGGCGTCCAGTGAGTATACTTACATGTGCATGATTGGCGTAGTCGCGAGATTGCATCTGAGGGCCGTCGAGTAAGAGCAGAGATGGCTGTTCCCAATTGGTACGAGCTCAGATTTCCGATCCATCCTTATATGGTAACAGCCCAAAACAGGACATTCCTTCGAATATTTCTTGACAGGTCGGAGTTCATAGGCGCTACCCCCCCATTTTAAACTCAGCTTCACCAGTCGGAGAACGCAAGGTTTCCTTGTAGTGAGACGTGCAACGTCGTCGTTCGTCCGGCTGGTCACCAGTCTAGGTGTTGGTAACAGGATTGAAAAATCCACGGTCCATATTTGGTACACCTGCACGTGCATGGCGCAGACGCGAGTCGCGACTCGGACTTCACTAGCACTCTTTGTCTCCTTCTTGTTACATTTGGCACGCCTATTCTTGGTACAAGGAGATCACATATCATATCCCCCGACATAACTCATGTCATCAGCCTCCCGTCAGCCTATGGCCCAGATGTGCAAGTCACCAGACCACTGAATTAAGTACATTGGCTGTAGACGGTGTCCGCTCAAAGAATCTTCGAAACGAGAACTGCATGTGCTTATCGAAACGAATTTGTCCAAATTTCTTTGCCGCCGAATGTCGATACCGTTGTAAACAGCATCGTTCATATCATGGCTCCCTCCTTTCTCTCGTACATATCCTGCCAACATCGAATACACCGGACTTTCACCTCTATGCATGTCCTAGCTTGAGTCAAATCCAGTCTCAAACTTGAAGCTACTCCAGAACTGATTCTGACGGTCTTCATCATAATGGAAGTCCCTTATCCTCATATTTAACGCGAACGTCCACTCCGGGCTTCGTCATCAGCCTCATCAATGAGCATTTCAACACATGCACCCTATCATCAGAGGAGTTTCTCTACGCTATTTCCGCATGGGCCATTTCCTCATGAAAGCCTATCTACGACGTTTAAATCTCTATCAAATACTACCCTCGTCGCGTCCGTCCAAATGGCAAGACAATCACTCTATTAACACCACTCTCCGTTAGCTCCCACCATAATCGGTGTCGTGCCAGCTCAACATTTCATACCTTTTTTGTTCTCTACCACCTCGACATCAGCTTGGTACCTCCTCGTAGTCTATTCGAGGAGAACGCATGGGCTGCAATCGAATGAATTTTCATCAACAATGTCGTGGGGATTTCGTAGCTTCGTAGGAGCTCAACGCGCAATGCGAACTCACGTACCGGTGTAGAAAGACCTGGTGGTCTGAGAATCGAATGTCAGATTCTCGGGGTGTGTGTTGTGCGAAGGGCGGTGCGAGTATCTTAACGTTCGTCTGAGATAGGTACTGAACGAAATCCGTGGAACGGTAGGGACGGAGGGTTAAACGTGTGGGTCGTGAACTGGGGTGCTCTTCGTGAGCCGTGAACTGAGCGTGAACGTAGGTAGCTTCTTGTGAGCTGGACTGGGGCGTGCGTGAACTGGATGCTTCTCCTTGATATAACTTGACAACTGGCGGACTAAACGAAACGGCGACGATTGGGGAAGAACTGAACGAAACTGGGCGATGACGACGACTGGTGAGTGGGGGGGATCGATTCCACTCCAGAAAATGTAGTGTACATGAGGTTTTTATAGTAGATAAAATGGAATAGGAGTAGAAAAACCGAGGCACAGTCCAGAATAATGGAACTACGAAAATGATGAGAAATAAAAGGTAATGATACTACCTTGGAGACGAGCGCGTGCGTGATGAACGACTTGCGCGTGTTTTCCGTGCTCAGCCAGTAAGGGTACCTTACACCGGCGCGGTTGGCTGTCTTTGTCCGCCAGTCACGCCTACAACCGCCCGACCGATCTAAGCGAGCCCTAGTCGTCGAAACAGGTCTCTGCACGTACCAACACGTTTAGTGATGTGCGGGCTTGGGCTCAAAGCCCAAAGCTGGCCCAAGCCCTGTCCGTGACAAGGCTTTGGAGGGCCTACAGCTCGGGCCTCAGTTTGTGAAAGCCTAAGCCGGGGCATAAGCCCACGGCTTACTACTTGTATTTAATATAGATACGACGACCCCGTCCCGTTTACTCTGCTCCTCTAATTTGCTTGACTCATCCTCAGGCGTCTAGCTTAATGCCCATTGGTATCCAACTTGGGCCTCTCTTGCCCAGGAATACCTTGCTGTGATGGCCTTATCTGTTTCAGGTGAGCGCGCATTTTCGTCAGCTGGGATCACCATCAGCAACCGCCGCAACCAACCTCGACGCGTCTTTACTCTCCATCATGACTGTCATGGAATATATCTGTCACCTAACGCATATCTTTGTACCCACAAATGCTCGATCCTTTGAATTCACGTCAATCGAAATTCTAACTCTCGCTCTCCGTGTCGAACCAAAGCCCCAACCTGGGAAGCTGGCGCCTGGCGGCCTGGGCTCTTGCCTCCAGACGGCACTCGACGTAAGTCTTCTCAGCCGTACCTGCGATATATCGCGCATTTGACTAACCTTTCCCTCGGGTTGTCATATGCGCGACGCATTGTAGTGGGATTCGACACACATGATCGACTTCAATCACACGAGCAATTGCTACCGCTCTCGATCGTCGTTTTGTTGATGACCAGCTGTCGATGACCGGCTAATTCTGGTAGTGACAGTCAAAGTGACCCAGCAGCAGATGTCGGTTGGAGTAAATACGGCGGATGCGTCCAAGATCGGCATGAACACGACAAACCTCCGGTTTGCTGGTGGACGAGGTAGCAGAATATGCACGCATATTGTACTAGACAATATCGTTGGTCGGAATATACAGCGAAATTGTGTCATTGAGGAGCCAGGAAGATTGGAGCTCGTATAAAGGATCAAAATCTTCAGTAAGTTTTGCTCTATCTAATCAAGCTCGAAAATTAATCTAAAGCACAGCTCGATCTTTACACAGGCTCGAACGATTGTGTTATCGTTTATAGCTTCTCCAATTGACATGACCATTGACCCCACAACTTCAACGCTACTCCAGGAGCGAAGGCATAGATAAAATTTGATTTTATGAGCAGTGCAATCAATACACCACGATAAAAACGAACTCAGTAGCCAAAATGAACGTATGGTGCCCAAGTCAGAAGAGCCTGCTCCGTATCACCGAGTGTCCTTCGTATGTCTTGAATGGCATGGTGAAGAGCGCGTGCGGCATGCCTGCTATCGAGTCCGACTCGTGGCTGTCCCGAGATCTTTCCCCTCTCCATGAGATCCTTGTAGAAACTTTCCGCTACAACGGGGCCAAATTCGTCCTTGATCGACCACATAGTCGCCACCACGCTCCGATATCCAACCGCAAGCATTCCAGCCGCCAGGTGGACCGCCTCTTCTGAAAGCTTCTCGTCGCCAGTGCTCGTTTGGCACGCTGACAAAAATGCCAATTCGCGAACGGCGTACTTCTGCTTCATGATTTCTGAAAGCTCCAGTCGCCCATCGTGGAGGTAGAAGCCGCTCTTGAGAGGGTTTTCGAGAGACTGGCTAGCATGGCATGCGAAGTGGATTGAACCATGGGATTCCATCTCGAGTTTCACCTGGTAGACCGATGCAAATTCTCCTTCAATGCGACGACATTCGCCATTATAGGTCCCAATCACTTTCCAAACGCAGTTCATTTCCTCCGTAGTTGCAGGGATAGGAGAGCAGCCTGGGGTGTTAGGTTGGCTGACGATAAGAAGTTTTGACGATGCGGGCTGTTGTACATCATCAGATACTTTGATCTTCTGGAGAAGTGAGCTGACAGTAGGTGTATATGAGGAGATCGCAAAGTCAGAGATGCAGGAGCCTGGTTGAGATCGCCCGTTCTGCCCATAAATTCCTGCAGCATGGAGTGGAAGAAATGCAAGGGACCCCGTCGGACACCACCAGATTCGGGCTAAGTCTGAGGGTGGAATAGACTTAGGGGAATATATCAATAAAACTATAAAGAATGAACTAAGAAAAACTCACAGAGAAAGCGAGACCATCTAGGATTGGCCTCACCACACGGAGCCAGAGCGCCTCGAGAACAAAATGTAGTTCACCCTGCTTTTCGGAATCGGGACGCGGAGTTGGGCGTCCGCCACGATCAGCTTCCCTCATGCGAACCCTGTGCGATGAAAGGAAGCGGCGCAGACGCTCTCTTAGATCAGATGCCTCCTTGTGAGTAAAATCATCGAGAGTAATGTGGATGGGGATTTCAGAGCCAAAGACGAGAGCCAGGGCATCGCAGCGATCTTCGTGAACATTGACGAGAATCACGATGCCGTCCTGTGGGAGGTGTTTCAGAAGATCTGACGTCTGAGGTGGTCGAAGAAAGTCATGGAATTGGGGAATTCTGCGAATTTCATCAAGGAGCGCACTCAATTGGCGTGAAAGCGTGATATGACGGTGGGCTTCTTCTTGTAAGCTGATTTTTTGCGATAACGGAGCATCTATGTTAAGACCTCCAGAGCCACTACGAGACCCAGAAGTCTCCAATCCGCCTGATATGTCCGAAAATTGTTGAGCCAAGTGTTCGTCATGTGCACGAAGATGGTCCAGGGGTGTACGAAGTTGGTTGAGTTGGCTCCAGACAAGGCAACGTCCTTGTTCAAGAAATTCCAGAGCTTTCTGAGCCTCACCGAGAGTGAAGGCAGCCGAAACAGCAGATGTGGTTACAGTCGAGATGTCGATGAGATGTGTATGACGTTGCTCGATAGTGCTGTCCATACCGGCGATTTCTGAAATGAGATCGATTGCAATTCCATAAGCCGTCAAGGTATGTGGAAGATTATGAGCCATTGAGAGCTTCGCCCATTGTTGTGCGGACTTGAACCGAATTGACGGTAGTCCAAAAGTAGTGGCACATTGTTGAAATATTAATGCAGCGGTAGAAAGATCTGTGCGATTTTCTGTATGTCGAAAGCGGCTCTCAAATGAAAGAGCAAGGTTATTCAACCGCATTGGCATTCCAGGGTGGCCATTGGGGGTGAGTTGAACTGCTCGCCGCAAGTTTGAGATGGCTTCTGAGATGTCAGACAGATGGCCTGTACGACCAAAGCGACTGGAAAATGAAATCCCAAGGTTATTCAATGTACTTGGAATGCCGGGGTCGCCTTCGTGGGTGAGCTGGAGTGCGCGCTGCTGGCTTGAGATGGCTTCTGAAATGTCGGCCAGATTGCCTATGTGCTGAAAGCGACTGTGAAGTGCCAATCCAAGGTTACTCAGCTGCTTTGCCATGGCGGGGTGGCCATCAGGGGTGAGTTGGATCACCTGCTGCTGGTTTGAAATGGCTTCCAAGAGGTCAGAGTGATCACCACTGCGCTTAAAGCGACTGTGAAGTGAACCTCCAAGGTCATTGAGCCGCATTGTCATGTCAGGGTGGCCATTGGGGGTCAGTTGGACGGCGCGCTGCTGGTTTGAGATCGCTTCCAACAGGTCAGACAGATTGCCTGTATGTTCAAAGCGACTGTGAAATGAATTCCCCAGGCTAGTTAACCATGTGGGCATGTCAGGGTGGTCATCGGGGGTGAGTTGGAATGCCTGCTGCTGGTTTGAGATCGCTTCTGAAATGTCAGAGCGATCGCCAGTACGCTCAAAGCGACTGCGAAGTAAACATCCAAAACGATACAGCCTTTCTGGCATGTCAGGGTGGTCATTGGGGGTGAGTTGGACCGCGCGCTGTTGGGTTGAGATGGCTTCCAAGAGGTCAGACAGATTCCCAGTACGTTCAAAGCGACTGCGCAATAAACTCGCAAGGTTATCTAACAATGTAGACATGATAAAATGGCCATCAGGGGTGAGTGGCACTGCGCGCTGCTGGTTTGAGATGGCTTCTGAGAGATCAGACAGATTGCCTGTACTTTTAAAGCGACTATGAAATGATATTCCGAGGTTATTCAGCTGTGCTATCACACTTTCTTGGCCCTCTGGGGTGATTCGGATCGCCTGCTGCTGGACCAAGATGGCTTCGTCAAGGTAAGAGACATCACCTGTACATTCAAAGAGACCCTCAAATGAGATTCGAAGGTTATCCATCCGTTTGGGCTTGCCAGGGTGCCCGTCAGGGGTGAGTCGAACAACCTGCTGGTCCACAGAGATGGCTTCGAAGATGTCGGCCAGATTGCCCGTGCGTTCAAAGATATCCCTTAAGTCGGAACTACGGATGGACAATTCTTGAGCTGCACATCTTTTAGCGCTCGTACATTCCTTTCGGAGTCCAAGTTTGAGCTTACCTAGAACTTCATCGTCACCATCTTGTATCTGTTTCTCTTGAGCAGTACCAGTGACTAGAAATGATAATTCAAGTGCCGGTACGTCTGTCTCGGTCGTGAAGCTCTTTGTTATTTCTGATATTTTTCCATGTAGAATCCGAGTCAGCCATCATTTAACCAACCGCCAGCTTGTACACACTTACGAGTCCCTGATCCTGAAAGCAGCTCATCGTTCGTCAAAGTCATGAACGCAAAGTCCCCCCATTCTTCAGATGTAGCCACGATTTCCACGCTGTCCATGTTCACATCTCGTCAAAAATAATAAGTTCATCTCTGCCGTCAAATTCTTACAGTTCAGTAGACGGCGTCTGCCCCCATGTTTCCGGTGAGTCCTTGTCCGGTGACAATCTCTTTTCCTCGGCTGTATGTTCAAAAAAAACGAGTTTGATCGAGTCAAGAGATGGAAAATTGGACCCTTTCGTTGCGTATTGTAGTTGAAGGTCTGGCCATAACGGTTTTTAAGAAAAAACACTTCAATTGGCCGATAAACTTACCCAACTTGTAGTGTCTTCGATTCGCAGTTGTATCGACAGCTTCGCTACGTATAACTTCTAACTGGCACATTGTCCTCTCGGAAAGGTCTTCGTCAGACGCCACGCTATGATTCAGCGCACGTTGATCGCCCACAATAATGAGTCTAGAGGCCTCGGACGTAGGATCTAAAATTTGCAAAGATGAGGCAATTATTCGGCAGACCTGGTCGTGCTGACCAGCGTTCTCACCTCGACTGTCACGATTGACCTGGATATTACCAGTGGCGTCTCCTGCCTCGTTTCCAGTTATGAAAGGTGGGAACTGGTTGGGTGTCTCCAGAAGGGACACGTCTTCTTTGATGGATTTGGGGATATTATCTGTAAGATTTAATGGTGTTTTAAAAAATATGGAGGGGAAAACTATGGAAGGAGAGACGTACTCATTTTGACACTTGGTCCTTGGGAAGATGGTTCGACGTGGGGATTATATCGCTCACGCAGACATTGAACTTAGGTCACTTGCATACTATATATGCCTTGTAATGATGGAATCATGGCGCTCACCGCCTGTGAATGATGTGCCAAGTGGGTTAAATACCTCCGGCAGCACATCGCCTCGTATTATAAGTATTCCCAACTTCATAGCATATGTGCTTAGTAGGCTCTCATTTGTACCTTTGACCAGTATGTGTCGTGTCACCGCGTGATTTAGAGCCAATGCCACATACTCTAACGAAGTGTACTTGTAAAATCCATTTTTTTTACATGGATAAAACTTGAATTTTCTCAGGGATGGCAGAAGACATGTACAGCTGACATTGATGTTGTCGTTGGCAGAACCAGGTGGTAAGAAAGGAGAGGGAAAGTTCCTGGCTCGGGACGATCCTGTCAGAGCGGCTGTAGTTTACCGTGTCTAGATTCCCGCAGCAGTGACGTAAGCTTCGTGCCCTGTCGGATTTTTTAATCACATCTTTCCCTTTTCTTGCCGCCAGATTTCCTCCGTCGACATACGCTGTACAGCAACCTCAGGCGCCCTTCGACCTCGGGCGCTCATACCTGGGTCGTGTCGGTTCACCGTAAGCATATGCTTATGCTATAGGCGCCTAAAATTCGAAATTGAGGGAGCGTAGATTCTGGCGTCTACGTTTTCTGGTGAGGAGACCCGGCCCTCTCTGGACGAAAGGTGTTCAAAGGCTTGCTCATGCTACAAGCCTATCAATGCGTCTGCCTACGACATGAGAGCGACATACCAGCAGCCCACGCATCACTGAACTGCCCATCCCAAGCCCACCCCAGGACCAAGGACCGACGTCCACATCGTCACTGATACACCTCGTCCTCATCCTCATAACGTAAATGCCCCCTTCACTCTGGCTATCGTCACCAGTTTCGAATCGTCGAAGCACGTACTATGGGAAGTATATCCTCAGCGTCATCTCAGCATCTCTGTGCACCAGCACCGTCTGGGATCCCCAACGTCGATATCGTCGGCATCAACGTCACCGTTGACGATCAGACCTCCAGGCGCGTAGCAGACTTGCATATATCTGTGCTCTGCAAGTGGTTGGGTTAACGCCCGATACCCAACGCTCGCATGATTATCATACTCGTCAACTAGTCCAGCAACCCGGAATCGCTACGCCACTGGCACACCTGACTCCCAACATCAACTTCGACGCGTTATAACCATGGAGCGCTGCACAGAATGCATCTATCACTTGATGTGTACCTGCTCATGTCTCTCCGCCGGATTAATCTCTCTGGGTGACGTCTGGGCGTTGTATGCGTTTGGAAGGAGGGCTAAACGGGCTGATTTTGGGCCGTTCTGCTGAGGCTGGAGGCATGAGCGCCGGGGGTTGTACACCCTAGGCCCTGTGTTCTCTGCATTCGGACGTTTGGATTGCCATCTGGATAGTGGGGGGATAAATGGTCTATGCGATGGACAGTGTGGAAGGGTTAGGAGGAACGAGGGGGCACGAAAGGGGGAGGGGAATAACAGGAAGAAACGAATGATAGAAGTTGGGCAGAGGCGGAAGTCGGGAAGGAAATCTCTATCTGTTGATAAAACCTGGCCATGGCAACGGATCGGTATGTGCTCGTATTCTGCTCACCTTTTGCTTGTGCTAACTCACGCTCGTTGACAGTCGTTCGTCATTCGTCGTTCGCGTTCGAACAATGCACAGTGACATGGCAACGGATCGGTATGTATTCGTGTTCTACTCACCGTGTGCTTGTGGTAACTCACGCTCGTTGATAGACATTCGTCAATCGTCGTTCGCGTTCGAACAATGCACAGTGGGCCGAGAGCTTGATCGTTGGTTTTCAACCCGCGTTCTGTAGCTTAAAGCTTCAACCTTCTCCGCCAACGCTGCTGCTGGAACATATCCCAGTTCTCCTTATTGGCTCAACCAGAGCTCCGGATCTGGGATCTGGGATCCTCACCTCTGCGTTGTTACCTTAACCTCGTCCTCATCGTTCGGATTCGGATTCTGGCTACGCTAAGCCACACCTACACCCTCGTTGCTCAAGTTTCAAGTTCGAGCTGGCCCAGATCCGTTTGTCAGATGTCTCTTTCATTGGCCACGGACTTACGGTACTCTAGATCAACATCGAGGTCCACAACCAACATCAAGACAGTCAACATCAAGGTCCATGTTGGTCGGCCGGCCGACGATGACAACGACGAGAGGAGATTGTTGGTCATCGTTCAACCACTATCCACCATCAAGTTGCCGTCGGGCATTCGCGTTTGCGTCAACGTTAGCGTTTCCAGCTTGGACCTCGAGAGGACCGGACGGTGGGCTGCTGCTATTATCTAAAGATCCTAAACCTCTTTTCTGAAAGGTCCCTTTTCATTCCAGATGCGTCGCGCCAGCTCAATATCTCGACCTCTTTTCTCCTCTACCACCTCGACATTAGCTTGAGACCTCCTCATAGTCTATTGGAGGAGAAAGCATAGGCTGCAATGGAACGAATGCTCATCGATGAAATCACCGTCGTTGACTCATCAACAATGTCGTTCGTATTTCGTACCTTGGTAGGAGCTCAACACACAAGGCGAACTCACGTACCGGTGCGGTTGGTTGTCTCTGTCCGCCAGTCACGCATATAACTGCCCGACCGACATAATCGGGTCTTAGTCGTCGAAACCGGTCTCTGCACTCTAACACATTGAACCACACCCAGACCCAACGTCGATGCCCCTTTACTCTCCACCATGATTGTCATGGAATATATCTGTCACCCAACGCATATCCTTGTACCCACAGACGCTCATTCCTTCGAATTCACGTCAATCGAAATTCTAACTCTCGCTCTCCGTGTCGAACCAGAGCCCCGACCTGGGAAGTGGGTGCCTGGGCTCTTGGAATATTGGTATGCAACATCCAGACGGCACTTGACGTAAGTCTTCTCAGCCGTATCTGCGATATATCGCGTATCTGACCAACCTTTCCCTCAAGTTTTCATATGCGCCTAGAATATTCTCGGGATGTCGACGCATTGTAGTGGGTTTCGACTCTAATGATCAACTTCGATCACACGAGCAATTGCTACCGTTCTCGATCGTCATGTTGTTGATTACCAGCGTCCGATGACCGGCGAATTGTGGTAACAGTCAAAGCGGCCCAGGGGCCAGCAGCGGATGTCGGTTGGAGTACATACGGCGGATGCATCCAAGATCGGCATTAACACGACAAACCTCCGGTTTGCTGGTGGACGAGGTAGCAAAATATGCACGCATATTGTACTAGACAATATCGTTGGTCGGAATATACAGCGAGATTGTGTCATTGAGGAGTCAGGAAGATTGGAGCTCGTATAATGGATCAAAATCTTCAGTAATTTGTTGCTCTATCTAATCAAGCTCGAAAATTAGTGGTGACCTATAGTACCGTAAGTCCGTGGCCAATGAAAGGAACGTCTGATGAACGGACCTGGGCTAGCTCGAACTTGAAGCTTGAGCACTGAGGGTGTAGGTATAGCGTAGCGCGGCCAGAATCCGAATCCGAACGATGAGGACGAGGATAGGGTAACAACGCGGAAGCGAGGATCCCAGATCCCAGATCCAGGGTTCTGGTCGAGCCAATAATGAGATGGACGCGGGTTGAAAACCAACTCGCAGGATCAAGCTCTTGGTTCACTGTACACTGTTTGAACATGAAAGACGAATGACGAACGTCCACCACACCATCTGCCAACGAGCGCGAGTTAACACAAGCACAAGGTGGGCAGAACACGAGTACATACCGATCTGTAACCATGGTCAGGTTTTATTCGCAGATATAGATTTCACTCCCGACTTCCTCCTCTGCCCAACTTCTTTCATTCCTCCCTTCCATCGTTCTCCCTCTTTCGTGCCCCCTCGTTCCTCCCGACCCCTCCCGCCTCTCCCTCCCGCCTCTCCCTCACAAGCCGTACACCATCTAATTTCCATGCATGGGACATTCATCCATCCAGACGTTAGTCCAAACGTCCGAACGCAGAGAGCACAGGCCCTAGGTGTACAAACGCCTAGCGCTCATGCCTCCAGCCTTAGCAGAACCGCCCAGAATCAGACTGTTCGGCCCTCCTTTCCGAACGCATGCAAAGCCCGGACGATACCCAGAGAAATGACTCCGGTGGAGAGACGCGAGCAAGAGAGCGGGGAACACGTCACGTGACAGATGCATTCTGTGTACTGCTCCATGGTGGAAAGGTTACGACGCGTCGAGGTTGACGTTGGGAGTTAGGCGTGTTGTAGCGACATTGGGAAGCTGCAGCTGGATTGACGAGTCAGATAATCAGGCGAGCATTGGGTGTTGAGCACAACCACTTGCAGGGTATGCATCTCGAGGCCTGATCGTCAACGGGCGTTGATGCCAACGATATCGACATTGGCAGTTTCGGACGGTGCAGAGGTGCGGAGATGAGGCTAAGCATGTGCGATGAACGGCACAACCCTCGACGACTCTGAGATTGGTGACGATATCCGGAGTGCAGTGGGCATTCGTGTTATGGGGATGACGTGGGTGTATCGATGAGGAGTGGTTGAGGAACGTTGGACCTTGGTTCCTGAGTAGGCTTGGGATGAGCGGTTAAACGATGCATCGGCTTCTGGGGTGTCGTTCTCTGCTCGTGGGTAGGCGCTGACACAAGATTGGAACGCATTGATAGGCTTGCGCCAAAAAGCATGGGCAGGCCTTTGAACACCTTTCGTCCAGAGGGTCCCGGGTCTCCTGCCACCAGAAGGCGCAGACGCCAGAATATACAACGCCTCTACCTCCACCTTCGATATCGGATTTTAGGCGCCTGTAGCATATGCACATGCTTACGACGGATCGACACGACCTATGGCCAAGTATGAGCGCCCGAGGAGGGCCGGAGGAGGCCAAGGACGGGGTCATCGCGTGAGGGCATGGTGCAGGAGACGACGGTGTGGCGTTTTCTACAGGCAATAAGGGTGCTTGAGGCCTGCTGCTGTATGCCAACGGAGGAGAACCTGGCAGAGGGAGATCGACGTGGAGGAGACAATTCCGAGGAAGCTTACGTCACCTTTGTGCGAACTTTCCCACTCCTTAAATTTGGTTCTGGACCGTCAATCACTGCTGGCACAGGATTATTGATGGTGACGGAAAATGTTACCAAAAATCTTTCAAACATGTCAACATTCTAACGACCCTTTTGTGTTACGACCGAGACAATAGACTTAGGTCGAGAGACGCTGTCTATAGTCAGAGAGGTCGGGTCTGGCCTTATCTCAATAAACAGAATGCCTCAGACGAGGTATTGTCTGTGTTAGAGTAGATGCAAGGTTTGCGAGTTAAGAACTAGCTAAGGT
>Ga0247741_1000417_pt1 | contig 24672 bp, 22 predicted proteins | sample UWRJL213509R2_FD_180945 | JGI IMG/M metagenome (GOLD analysis project Ga0247741, IMG submission 180945) | Plant litter microbial communities from Arlington Agricultural Research Station in Wisconsin, United States - UWRJ-L213-509R-2 | ecosystem: Environmental > Terrestrial > Plant litter >... | reverse complement strand
TACGGTGGAGCACCAACATCCACAGTTGAGGTCGATGGCAAAGTCGTTAGCGGAATTATGGGAACCCCTGGTCCGAAAATCAGCACCATCGAAACCCGTCGCGATGATTTGGATTTCTTGCCTCGCTTCAATATTTCCTTCGATATTGCTGAAGATCAGAAATTGCGTTTCTCCTACACCAAAACGCTCACTCAATTGGACGGCAACGATCTTGGTTTAGGCACAAGTTATACGACCAACTACAACCCATCGCTCAATACATTTGTGGTGGTTAGCGCTACTTCAGACGGTAATCCGAATATGAAGCCTTGGCGCTCTGATAACTACGATCTTAGCTACGAATGGTATTTCAACGATGTTGGTTTGCTGAGCTTTGGTATTTATCGTCTGGACATTAAATCGTTCATAGGCACAGCTACCACTAAACTTTTCGGTGTGCCTGACCTCGACGGCGTAGTGCGCAACACTAACGGTATCGACTTCACGCAAAAAGCCAACGTTGATGGTGGTGTATTGCAAGGTTTCGAAATCGGCTACCAACAAGCTTACGATTTCTTACCAGGCTTCCTGAGCGGCTTAGGTTCGTCCATCAACTACACCTACTCGGATAGCCAAGGTGGCGATAAAGACTTCTACGGCGAAACCATGCCGATGGGCGATAACTCCAAAAACTCGCTAAACGCGATTTTGTGGTATCAAAAAGATGGCTGGCAGGCGCGTATTGCCTACAACTATCGCAGTGAACGTTATATCGGCCGCTCATGGAATGATGGTTCACCTGCAGCATGGTGGGCATCACCAACGTCTTATGTGGATGCATCAATTAGCTACGACATAAACGATAACTTTACTGTTTATTTGCAAGGCACAAACATCACCGAAGAGTACGAAAATACTTACATGCAATGGAAAGACGTCATGGTTAACCAAAACGTGTATGAAGCTCGTTACACACTCGGTCTGCGCGCCAAGTTTTAACAAACAGTACGGGTTCAGCACTAATGCTGAACCCAACAATTGTCTATCTCCTTATTTACCCCGCTTTGCGGGGTTTTTTATGGTAAAAAAACGCAGTGAATACTGCGCTTTCAAATAAAAATCGATCAACAATTAGCTATTTGAAATTTTTCTCCAAATAATTTTTATGGTCATCAAAATTTAGCGAACAGCGTTTTAAAAAATCATCGAGATTATCTAATGAAAAAATTGATTCACCTGGACTAGCGGGGCGCAAACGTTTCTCGCTGGGGAAAATTCCCATACCCGCAAAAATACATATCCAGGATGGCGCCGTGTAATAATTTTCAATTCGCAGATGTTTAACTTCAGCTTGAATATCAAGACCATTCATCCAAGCCGAATATAATATTTTCATGGTTTCGGAAACATCAGTTTGATCTTTGGCATTAGCTCGCCAGTATTCCGTATCCGAACGCGAACTGGTTTTATAATGGGTAACAATATAATCACGCACGCCTTCAAAATGATCGTAGATTCGTTTGTTAAACTTATCGCGATACTCCGCAGTAAATTTTCCCGCCTCAAACATTTCAACAAAAATAGCTGCTGTCTGTTGCACTAAAAATAATGCTGTAGCTTCCAAAGGTTCAATAAAGCCTTGCGACAAACCCACTGCAAGACAGTTGTGATTCCAATGTTTTTCAACCTGCCCTATTTTCATTTTTAAATGACGCACTGGAATATCAGCATCCAGCAAACCTAATCGCTCGCGTAACTCAAACTCGGCATCATCTGCACTGCAAAAATCCGAGCTATAAACATAACCGTTACCAACGCGATTCGTTAACGGAATTTTCCACGCCCAACCATGTTTTAATGCCGTAGAAACTGTTTGCGATGGAATATTATCACCAATAGCAGTAGGCATGGCGACAGCGGCATTATTAAATAAATTATTACTAAAACTTTTGAAAGGGGTTTTTAGGGCTTGCTGCGACAAGAGACTTCTAAAGCCAGTGCAGTCAACAAAAAAATCTGCGCCTATGGAATCGTCATCATCAAGTTTTATGGATTCAATACCACCTGACTCGTTCAAAATAACATCTTGAAGATGCCCAACACGATACTCAATCCCCATCGCAATTGCTTTTTTCTTTAGGAACTGCCCTAACAACACCGCATCAAAATGGTATCCATATAAAACATCGAACGGAAAATTATAGTGCGCTATTGGCGAGAGATTTTTTTCGGCGATTTGTGCGGATAGGAAAAAGCGATTAGGGTGAGCGTAAACATCTACTCCACTAACACGCATACGCGCATTGTGGATAAAAAATTTAAGCGTATGCATATCCATCGTTGAGGCAAACGGATGGAAGTAGCTTACGCAGCCGGGTTTAGTAGACCAATTATCGAACCTAATACCGCATTTATAGGTGGCATTGCATTCTGGCATCCACTCTTCTTCTTTAATATCCAGCTTATCAAAAAATTGTTTTAACGCGGGAGTAGAACCTTCGCCAACGCCAATAATTCCTACATTAGGTGATTCCAGCAAACTAATCTCAAATCCTAATTTGATCCAGCTGCGGGCCATAATTAATGCTGTCATCCAACCAGCGGTGCCTCCGCCTACAATCAATACTTTTTTAGCATTCATTAATTTTCCCGAAGTTTATTATTGGCTATTCCTAATTTTCTCACTTAGCAAATAAAACAACAATTTATATTTCGGAAACCACGTAAAAAGTTACAACACAAATTAATAAATACGCTGAACAAAAAAAGGAGGCAAGTGGCTCCTTTTTTAACATACTTTATTGGCAATACAACCTAATGCTTTTTGTTTTCCGCATTTACCGCCAACACCAAAAACATATAATTGGTTTCGCCGCCGCCCATTACATATTCTGTTTGCTGCCAAAAGAATGGCCATATTTTTAGCTCGGGTAAATCGGGGCGAATCAGCGCGGTTCCTGAAATAACACCGCCAGGAATATAAGACCAATCCGCACGATTATTACCGTAAGCAACGGTTGCCGAATTCGCGCCTACACCCGATGCAAAAGATTGAGTGTTGGAACCGGGGTGGACGCCTAATACAAAATTCAATGCGCTGAAATAAGCATCGGTCGCGGTATATTGTGGCCAGCTTTTGTGGAAGAAATATTGTTTAACGCCGAACTCCTGAATATCCCAACCTGCACCCCAAATATTGGGTTTGTAAGGCACACCGTAAGGAGATTCTTTTGCAGCGCGCTCACTAACTAATAACTGGTGTTTCTCAACAGCAGCGTTAATCGCATCCACAAAAGCTTTATCATCAATACTGGCAATAACGCGCCCTAAAGGCCAACCCGCTTCGCCAATTTTTTCAATGATTTGATCTTTTAATGGTAATAAATCGGCAAGATATTTTTTATCTTGTGTTGATAAAAACAATTCGGCGGCAGCAAAAGTTTTGTCGTCAATCTTGTTCGCGCGCGCAAAAGATTTTTGATAAATATCTTTTGCTGCTGCCAAGGCGTCTTGCGACATTTGCGGGTTATAGATTTTTAACGCTCGCGCTGCTGATGCCAAACCTGCAACCACATAAATTTCACGGTTGGGGTTATCTTCGGTGAACACCCAACGGTCATCGTTGTTGCCGGACTTGTCATTCTTCATCTCACCTTTCTTCAATTTAGGATTGTAGGGAAGATTGTCAGTCTGCAATGAACCATCGCCGAGCATTACGTATTGGCGCAAATCTGTATCAATAATTCCGCGATACAAACGGCCCATGGCTTTGTAGCCACCAAGCACACTTAACAGGCCGTGTTCAATTTGTTGCAGCGCGTCATTCTTGCCATCGGGCTGATGAATTTCTACGATTTTAGTTTTTTGGTCAATGCTAGTTGCGTCATAATTTAAACCAAACTCTTCCACCATTTCTGACAACAACCATACTGTGCCCATTTGCGATTCAACCCGTAAATCATAATCGCCTGCATCGTGCCAGCCGCCAGCATTTAATCCGGGAACACGATCACCGGGTTTATATTTTGTGAGCGTGGACGGGCCAGAAATATAACCGTCGTAATGGTTGTAATTAGTCGGCGCCATAAGTGCATCGTCGAGGTGATCTATCCCGTGCCACACGCGGTATTTTTCATTCACACGCATATGACACATTTGCATAGGCAAAAAATATTCGAGCGTTGGTTGCCATACGTGACGATCAAAAACATCGTCATTAATTTTAAAAGATGATGTGATTTTATCGCGATAACTGATCACGTAACTGCCGGGAGTTTGCACATCCGAAAAATCATAGGTGAGATAGTGGTAGCGTAAAAAATTTCCCCACTCTTGCGGCTTGGCTTTACGGATTAATTGTTTACCTGTTTCAGTTAATTTAAAAAGACTAACGTCATCTATTGTTAAATCCTGTGCATCTTGTTCAATCACCAATTTTTTCGGTTGTTTGGTTGCGTAACCCATCTGTGAAACTTGCAACACAGGTTCGTATTTCCAACCTTTAATAACATTAGGCGTAACAATCCATTCAATTGCATTTTTGGTGGCGTTGGCAGGAATACTCGTGCGTACTATGTACCAACCGTTGTTGTGATTGGCGCGGCCATCCCACAATTCCAATTTACCCGCATCGCTGCTCTTGGTAATATTTTCGATGACAATACGCTGCTTATCTTCATCGGGCGCAACGACTAATTTATTGCCAACCGCGAGCGGGCTCGCTATAAACTCTCCGCCAATTTTTTCTATGGGGCCATTGGCTTGTTGCGTAAAAATGCCAGACTGCTGATCCATTAAAAATGCTTTGCCAAATAATTCGCCGGGAAATAATTCCAAATTAAATCCAATTTTTCCAATCCACTCGGCGGGCAAAGGCTGCTCTAAATCTACACTGATTTTAAATTGGTTCGCTTGCAATGCAGTTACGCTTACCTGGTAGGAAAATTTTAAATCCGGGTAATTAATGGGATTAAAACCTTTCTTATCTTTGCCTGGGTCTGGGTAGGATAAAGTTTGCGTAATTCGCTTATGTTCTGTATCAACAGATTGCGAACCACCAACCGGCACTGGCGACCATTGCCCCGGCGAAATCTCCAAACGCAAATCACCGTTAGCGGCTACACGGCTGCCCTGTTGGATAATGGTTACACCGGTTTGATGCCCATCGGGATAAATATCGCTGAATACGGTGACGTTTAAACCTTGCATAGCAAAATAATTTTTATCGTTAATAACGAGTGATTCGTCGGCTACGAGTGTTGTATTTTTTGCCTGCGCGCAAGCAGCGGCCATAACAACGAGCGTTAGTATTATTTTTTTCATAATGGGCTTTCCATAGTGGATTCAGCTAATTTTTTTGAGGGGAAACAAAATATTTATTATTGGGATAGCGCGGATAGCATAATCGCCGTGTGTTTTGCTCGGCGATTATTTTTGTTGATATTAGTTAATTAGTGTTAACCAAAAAGCTGCTCATGCAATCAAGCTGATTTTATGCAGTTGCGCCCGCCAGATTTTGCAGCGTAGAGCGCTTCGTCTGCTCGTGCAAAAGCAGTTTCCAAATCATCGTCAGCGCTAAAGCTGGTAACACCAACGGATAAGGTAATGGAGATGGGCTGTTCTTTGTAATTGAAGGAGGCATTGGCAATTGCAGCGCGAATTGCATCGAGTACTGGCATTGCGTCTTCAAGACTGGTTTCCGGCATTAGCGCCACAAATTCTTCTCCACCAAAGCGACAGAAAAAATCTACTTCGCGCAAGCGTTTTGCCACCGAACGACCAATCACTTTTAATACACGATCACCGGCTTGATGCCCGTGAGTATCGTTGATTTTTTTGAAATGATCTATATCAAAAACTGCGAGTGTTAGCGGGCGATGGTAACGTTGCCAACGCTGATATTCATAACTCGCGCGCTCGTTATAATATTCGCGGTTGGGTAATTCGGTGAGTGGATCGTGCAACGCTTTATAGCGTTGTTTTTCCAATACAGATCGACTTTTTTCCGCTTCGTCTTCCATCACTTTTATTTTCGTCGCTAGCGCTTCCAACTGACCTGCCAGTTGATTTTGTTCTTGCTCAGATTGTTGAAAGTGATCGAGCGCCTGACGAATGTTGCCAATTTGCGATTGCACCAAATTTTTTAATTGCGCTAAATCAGTTGCGGATTCGGCGTTGGATTCCAATGTTTCCATACCTTTGCGCATGGAATCTTGCAAGCTCGTAGTAGCGTTACGACGGTTGGATTCAGACTCAACTGCACCCCCAACTACACTGTAAATATCAGCGAGTTCCTGATTCACATTTTTTAAATAGGTTGCGAAAGCCTGATTCGCGCTCAGATAAGCCTCTGTGACTAAATCGCGCAGAGATTCCAAGGTTTTTATAAAAGCATCTGCATTGCTGGCAGCGTTCAAACGTTCACGAATCACCTGAACTTTTTTAACCATGGGAGCTTCTTTTTCAAGCCCGATTAAAAACTGGTTAATAACTTGCGTGATTTGATCAATAAATTTTTGCGGTAAATGATCTGCAGAATTATTTATGTTTTCAGCTGTAGTCGACGGAACTAATGCAACCGATTCATTATTTTTTTTGCTCTTATCTGCATTTGCACCGTTTTGAAGTTCGCTATTTAATTGCGCGTAATTTACCGGGGGTTTTTCTTTATCCAAAACGGCGGGCGCAGTTATATCTAAATTAATTTCCGGGGTACTTAAAGAAATATCTGCCAGTGTAGACTTTTCATTTTCTTTTTCAGGGTTTTTGGTGCCCAATATTTTTTGCAAAAAGCCGGTTTTGGGTTGTTCAATTTCTTTTAACGCTTGCTGTTGAATAGTCGCAAGCTGCTGTAAGAGAGCAGGATAAAGACGAACTTTTTTACTGCGCTCCGGCAATTGGGACAGATACTGGCTGATTTCTTTTTTCACACCGCGCGATAAATCCAGCTCTTGCAATGGCTTGATGGTTTCGGTTAACGACTGACGGACATCCTGGCAGTTTTGTTCGCGATGCTGTTCAAAATTGAGTGCAACTTCATCCAACCGCGCCAATAGATTGCTGATATCGCCGTTAATACTGCCACGCATGCGCTCACGCAACTGACTCAGAACGCCGTCGAGAGCATCGTCTTGACCATCAGCCGCAACGCTGACTCGTACCAAAGCTCGCCTTAGGAGTTCTTGTTGCGCTCCCAGTGATTTCTCAATTTGGTCCTGCTGGTCAAGTGCGTCTAAATATTTTTCCCGCCAATTCGCACTTTTGTCGTCAGATCGCTCAGCCATGTTTTTCTCTATTGTTGGATTTAACGTCAATGAGTATAGACAGACTTCCTAGCCTCAACCGGAAGAAACAAAGATCAAAATCAACTAAAAATTTAAAAAATAGATCCAGACAAACAAAAACGCCCGCCTCATTGCTGAAGCGGGCGTTTTATTAAATCTAAATGATAATCAGCGTTTGATAGCCGCGCGTTCGGCACGCACTTTATCCACCAAAAATTGGGCAACTTTCAGGATTTCTTCGTGGTTAGATGCCGCAACACGGAAGCGGCCATCCACAACAACAGTGGGAGTTGCAGCGACTTTGAAATCACGTACGCGGTTATCAGCCTGTTTAACTTGGCTGTTCACACCAAATGAATTGTAGGTGCTGATAGTTTTTTGTCTATCCACACCATAGAGAGACAAGAAATCGGCCCAGGCTTCGGCGGTTAGAAGTTCTTTTTTAGCAACATAAATGCTATTGAAAACGCCTTCCTGCGCTTTGTCTTTCACGCCCAATGACAACATGGTGTAGTAGCCGCGCTGATAGTTCGGCCAGTTGTGATTAAAAGATGCGTGCGTTTGAACTAGCACGACATCGGCAGGTTGCTTCTTGCTCCAGCCTTGAATAAGTGGCTCGAAGTCGTGGCAGTGTGGGCATAGGAATGAGAAAACTTCGGCAACTTCAATTCGGGCTGCATCCGCAGGGCGAACCTGCTCTGCCAAAACAACATAATCTTTGCCTTCAACATAGCTAGTAGCAGCCTGTGACACGGCAGCCGAAAAGCTCAAGACTAGCCCAAGCAGGGCAGCAAACATACGCATAACCGAAACTCCAATTCTATAACTCGATGATTTATTTACTTATCGACACCATTGTTAACCATTAACAACGTTTGATAAGAACCCTGCAATGGTGCTTAGTTCCAGCGCAGTATCCGCAATAAAAAAGCCCGTATCATCTGACACGGGCTGATCATAAATCCTGAACCTTAGTGTTTTGCTGAACGCTCAATGCGAATTAACGCCACCAGATAATCGGCGATATCCAACATTTTTTTATGAGCGTCACCCTCACTCATACCGTTAGGCGTTGGAATCACGTACTTGCCGTTTACGACTACCTGCGGTGTGCTGGTGATGCGGTAAGCTTTGATGCGTGCATCTGCTTTTGCCATCATGTCGGAAATAATAAATGAGCTGTAAGTAGAAATAACAGCTTGCTTGCTCACACCATAAGCCGACAACAAATCCGCCCAGGCTTCCGGTGTTTCCAGAGGTTTTTCGTCCTTGTGGATGGTATTGAAAATCGCCATTTGCGCTTTGCTTTGCACTTTCAAATTCACGGCGGTGTAAAACCCACGTTGATAGGATTTCATACTGTCGCTCCACTGCATGTGGATTTGCACCAGGGCGACGTCAGGTTTTTGCTTTTTTTGCCATTCTTCTATTACTGGCTCAAAACGGTAGCAGTGCGGGCAGGTAAATGAAAAGGCTTCTACAACTTCAATTTTGGAGGGATCAGCTGTTGGAACAGGCGTTTCCAACAAAGTGTAATCTCTACCTTCAAGATATTTCGCTGCTACCAGGGAGTCAGCGGCAAATACCGAGAACGAAAAACAGATGCCAATCAAGGCGATAAACATACGCATGAAGCTACTCCGGATTTGTCAAAAAAGATGATGGCTTATTATCAAATTATCAGCCAATAAAAAAGGCGACCTAGGCCGCCTTTTTTACGCACTTACAAGAATTAATTCAAGCCTGCAATGAAGTTTGCGATAGCTTTAATTTCGGCATCGCTCAATTTATCAGCAATTGTGCGCATCGGTGAGGTATCGCCATCGTTAACACGGTTGCCAGCGCGGAAATTGGTCAATTGTTTTTCAATATAGTCTGGATGTTGGCCACTCAAACGTGGGAAGCCAGCTGCCGCATTGCCTGTACCATCTGGCGCATGACAACCAGTACATGCTGGAACACCATTGGCGAGGTTACCAGCGCGATAAGTTTTGGCACCAAGTTCCAAGGCATCAACTTTCAAGCCTGAGTTAACTTGTACTTCCAGTTTTTGCGAACCGGCTAATTGCGTGTTTTGGCTGGAGAAGTAAGCAGCAATGTCAGCAATATCCTGATCATTAACAGCAGCCAATAAACCAGTCATTTCCACTACCACACGACCTGCAGAAGCTTTTTTCGCAGGATTGGTTTCTGCATCCCATGCTTTAATATCGTGAATTTGCTTAATGAGGTAACGCTCGCCCTGACCTGCCAATTTTGGAAAATTTGGCGCTGCACTATTGCCATCTATACCGTGACAAGCACCGCACACTGCTGCTTTTGCCTGACCCGCTTTTGCATCTCCCACAACTTTATTGTCACCTGCAGCTTGAACACCCTGCGCGATAGCGATTAATCCCAGCGAAAAAAGTGCATTTCTTACGATATATTTCATTGGCAAACCTGTCATTCAATTATGGTAAAGCAACTGTTTTAGTTGCCCGGGATCAATTCATTCGCGCGGCGATAGGCATCAGGCTACAATGCCGGCCATCAACCTTTGCCGTTCAGTTTAGCGGCGAAGATCAGCTCAGGATTCCCAAGCTTTTGTTCCAACACGCATTAATCCTCCAAGAGGCGTGCTGCATTATATACCATCGAGCTAATAACACACCAATTTGAAGGGTTTTTATGACCACCGCAATCAATTTCCACAAGGCAAAATTTATCCACAGTGCGCCCAGTATTCGCGAGTGCCCGCCTGAAGACGGTATTGAGGTTGCTTTTGCCGGTCGCTCTAACGCAGGGAAGTCCAGTGCTATCAATACCCTCACTAACAATCACAAGTTAGCGCGAGTAAGTAAAACGCCGGGCCGCACCCAACTGATCAACTTTTTTGAGCTGAGTAGTACTCAACGCTTGGTCGATTTACCCGGTTATGGTTACGCCAAAGTATCGCGTGAACAAAAAGAGTTATGGCAGCGCTACCTCTCCGAATACTTGCGTGAGCGCCGCTGTTTGCATGGCCTCATTCTATTAATGGATATTCGCCATCCTTTACAAGAATTCGATACCACCATGCTCGATTGGGCGACCGGCTCCAATATGCCGGTGCACATTCTCTTAACTAAAGCAGATAAATTGAGCCGCGGCCAGGCAGGCAGCGCCCTTTTGGATGTTAAAAAACAAATTAAGAGTGCACGATTAAATGAATTGGTAAGCGTTCAGACTTTCTCATCCCTCAAAAACACCGGCCTGGATGATTTGAAAGCCAAACTACAAAGCTGGCTTGCACCTGTTGATGAAAGCGCAGAAACGATTCCGGAAGAAAGCGAAAAGCTTCAACAGAATTAGTAATTGCCTCACTTACAGGCAAACCTCAACGAGAGTTAGCGATTTCATAATCCGCAGGCAAGAGCCTCGACCAGAGTTAGCGAATCTAAGACCAAAAAACTCCTACGAGAGCTAGCGGTTGCATAACTTACACGCAAAAAAAAACCCCAACCAGAGGTCGGGGTAGCTTTGCATATATCTCACGCTTAGCTGGCAAATTGCCATTAGGGGAGGAGTTAGCTCATGAAAGTAAAACACACATAACTGAGACTTAGCTCCACCCAATAAGTTCACGATATTTGTAAATAAATTTGCGATATTTTTGCACAATTACAAAAACACTTTTAAATCAATGGCTTATACGAAAAACTATTTTGTAAAAAAATATATATTAAGCTTCAGTTCAGGATCAATGCGCCTCATCCCAATTTTTCCCCGTTCCAGCTTCCACTAATAAAGGCACTTTAAGTTGCGCGGCGGCCGACATTCTTGCGATCACTCCAGTGCGCACTTGTTCAACTTCGCTTTCTGCGACCTCTAGTACCAACTCGTCGTGCACTTGCATGATCAGCTTGGCATCGAGATTGGACCCGAGCAGCCAATTATCTACGCCAATCATCGCAAGCTTAATAATATCTGCCGCTGTACCTTGCATAGGCGCGTTAATGGCGGTGCGTTCTGCACCCATCTGCAGATTTTTGTTTTTTGCATTGATGTCTGGCAGATATAAACGACGACCAAAAATGGTCTCGACGAAGCCTTGTTCATGCGCTAGCGCGCGAGTTTCGTTCATATAGCGCTGCACCCCGGGATAACGCTCGAAGTAACGGTCTATATATTGTTGTGCTTCATTGCGACCAATACGAAGTTGTTTTGCTAACCCAAAGGCAGACATTCCATAAATTAAACCGAAGTTAATCGCTTTGGCGCTACGGCGCATCTCGGAGGTTACCGAATCCAGATTTACACCGAATACTTCAGCTGCGGTTGCGCGGTGAACATCCAAACCCAACTCAAAGGCCGTCAATAAACTTGGGTCATCCGACAAATGCGCCATGATGCGCAATTCAATTTGCGAATAGTCCGCCGCGATTAATGTGTAACCCTGCGGCGCAATAAAAGCCTGGCGAATGCGACGGCCTTCTTCTGACTTAATTGGGATATTTTGTAAGTTGGGATCTTGCGATGACAAGCGCCCCGTTGCGGCCACCGCCTGATGATAACTGGTGTGAATACGGCCGGTGCGCTTATTAATTTCCAGCGGCAATTTGTCGGTGTAAGTGGATTTTAATTTTGCGAGACCGCGATATTCCATCAATACTTTTGGTAATGGATAATCCAGAGCCAATTCTTGCAAAACTTCCTCAGCAGTTGAAGGTGTTCCGGTCGGTGTTTTTTTAATAATCGGCAACTTCTGTTGCTCAAATAAAATAACGCCCAATTGTTTAGGCGAACTTAAATTAAATTCTTTCCCGGCAATTTCATAAGCCTTGCGTTCTAACTGCGTTAAGCGATCGCCTAATTCGATGCTGTGTTTGCCCAATAAATTTGCATCCACCAATGCGCCATTTCTTTCAATGTGTGACAACACAGGAACTAAAGGCATCTCGATGGTTTCTAGCACTTTTTTTAGCGATGGAATATTTTCAAGTTGCGGCCAGAAAAATTCGTGCAGACGTAAAGTGATATCAGCATCTTCCGCCGCGTAATGTCCGGCATCTTCAATTTTTAATTGATTAAACGCTAATTGCTTTACACCTTTACCTGCAAGCTCTTCAAAGGTAACGGTTTTGTAATCCAGATAATTTTGCGCAAGCGCGTCCATATTGTGACGACTGCCGATTGAATTCCATACATAGGATTCGAGCATAGTGTCAAATTTTATGCCGCGTAATTCAATGCCGTAATTTAATAAAACACTGCGATCATATTTTAAATTTTGGCCAATTTTTATTTTGTCTGCATCTTCCAAAATTGACTTTAATTCTTGTAATACCCATTCAATCGGTAATTGCTCGGGCGCACCCATATAATCGTGGCCGCTGGGAATATAAGCTGCTTTTCCTGCTTCAACAGCAAAACTTACGCCCACAATTTTTGCGTCCATGATATTGAGGCTAGTAGTTTCAGTGTCGAATGAAAATTGTTGTGCGACTTGTAAGCGCGAAAGCCACACTGCGAATACATTTTTATCGGTGATAATGTCGTACTGAATTTCAGTAGGAGCCATGCAGGAATAAATTCGGCAATGGATTGAAAAATATTTTCTTCGCTTATAGTTGTTTCAGAATTCACTGGCGATAGGGAAGAAACTTTTGCAGCTGGAGCACCAACAAGACCGGATAAATCTTTAACCCAATTTTTAAATTCAAGCTCTTCAAATAAATCGCGCAGCTTTGCATTATCGGGCGCAGTAATTTGAATTGATTTCGGATCAACTGCTAAAGCAACATCAGTTTTAATTGTCGCAAGACGATAAGAAAGATATGCCATCTCGCGATGCTCAATTAATTTCTCGGGCATATTTCTTGCGCCGCGAAATGAAAGCGTGCGAATTTTTTCCAAATCCGCATAAATTGCATCAAGTCCACCAATACCTTGAATCAATCCTTGTGCGGTTTTTTCGCCAACACCGGGAACGCCGGGAATGTTGTCAACTTTATCGCCCATGAGAGCAAGGTAATCAATCATCAATTCGGGACCAAAACCATATTTTTCGGTTACGCCAGGAATATCCAAAACGGTTTCAGTCATGGTGTTAACGAGCGTGACATGTTCATTAACAAGTTGCGCCATATCTTTATCGCCAGTGGAAATTACCACATCACATTTTTGCTCTGTGGCCTGACGTGCGAGCGTGCCGATTACATCATCTGCTTCTACGCCTTCAACAACCAAAAGCGGCAAACCCATGGCCTGAACAATGTCCAAAATAGGTTGAACTTGCGGGCGCAAATCATCCGGCATAGGCGGGCGATTCGCCTTGTATTCTGCAAACATATCGTCGCGAAAAGTTTTGCCTTTCGCATCGAAAATCACAGCAATTTGGCTGTGCGGATAATCTTTTATCAAGCGCCGCATCATGTTTATAACGCCTTTAACAGCACCGGTGGGCTGGCCTTTGGAATTGGTAAGCGGCGGCAAGGCGTGATAGGCGCGATAAAGGTAGGAAGAACCATCCACCAATACCAGCGGGCCTGAACAGATAGATAAAGAAGCTTGAGAATCCATGATGTGAAGTCTTATGAGTTGGCGAAGGATAGATTTTAGGCCGCAGAATACACCAAAAATCTCGCCAAACCTCACTGTAACCCTACCAAAACAGTAACAAGTCCCGCGTGTAACATATATACAACACAACCATATGTTACTTTTGTGCACAAATTACACAATGAGAATTAATTGAGAAATATGTCGCAATATATTGATATTTATTGATTATTTAAGTGACACACGAAAAATTCATCAAAAAAGACTAGCCAAACAAAGATAATGTGTTACTATGTGTAACAAGAGGTAACACAATTACCTCGGTAACGAAAGTAAACCCTCAAAAAGGAAATAGATATGAAAAAGTCATCTTCAGCATTATTCGCATTACTCTTAGCTGCTCCAGTATTCGCACCTTGGATTCTGTTGACACTCGCACAACAACCATTCTGAGTGTTGTTGCAGCCGATAAGTTAGCTGTTTGTTTAGAAAGAAGAAGTTGTTGTAAGCATTTGATCCCCCACAGGTTGTGGAGGGTTTCTGGAAGCCGATACGAACTAACGGTTCTGCCAACTGCAGATACTGAGTGACACGAAGACTGTATCACTCCTGTTAATAGCCATCTCTTCCAGAACCTGCGCTGGTGCGCAAACTAATTTACGCCGGTCTGTTCGTTTATTTTTATGGACCGAGAACTGTTTTACGTTGTTGTTTGTTTTACTGTTATTGGTTTTCTCTCCTCGTGTTTGACCCTGCATAGACCCTGCCTTGTTATAGCGTTTTGCTATTGCGACGCGGGGTCCTTTTTTTACCAAGATCACAAATTTCACAAGCGTTTAAATATTGGCACCTGATGGAACACGCATGTTTATTATTTAACCTAGACTGTGGCTTCTGTAAGGAAATATTACAGCCTGTTAGTTAACCCACCCCTTAAGCATGATGTTTAACGTCAAAGGAGCTTCTTATGGATACGTTAATTTTTTCGCAAACTGCTATTTTTCGATTGCAGCAATTGGGCAGTCAGTATTACCACCACACTGGTGAACGCCATAGGCTCGCCAATGAACACGGTATTCTTGATTTATTACAAGGTAGTGCATTGATCACCGACCGCAAAGTTCGCGGCGCTTACGATGCTTTTGTGATGGAATTGAATAAACGTCAGATCGATGCTTTGGCAGAGCGCGGTATTAAATTGCGCTTCCCCGTCCATACATCATTAGTTACGCCGATTCGCCAGGCAGGCTGAGAAAGCATTAGCCATTTGCTCTAGCAATTGCTCATAGGTAGGGTCGCCGCGAACACCCAAGGCGTCCAACTCACCTATCCGCAAATGGAGTTCTAGAGCTAAATCGCGCGCAGATTGAGTATCGTTGTAGGGTTCGAGAAATAAACATTTCCCCTCCTTCATCAACGTCTCTCTTAACTGGAGCAAATGACGTGCACCCGGCTTTTGTTCGGGCGTAAATGTCACATAATCCAGTTGATGTAAGCCGTAATGATTTACGAAGTGACTAAATCCTTCGTGATAAACCGCAAAACCAATTCCCATCACCGGTCTCAAAGATATCTTCAGCTTTTCATCCAACTCTTTCATTTTTGTAGCAAATAGCTGCAAGTTCTGCTGATATTGAGCTTTATTCGCTGAATCAACTAGGATCAATTTTTCTGCCACCGCTTGCGCCACCAATGTCGCATTACGTGGATCCAGCCATAAATGCGGATCTTGCTCATGATGGTGATCGCTCTGCTCGGCAACGTCATGGTTTTCAACCGGCCAGTTAATACCTTTCAAATTATAAGCAGTGATAATTTTTGCAGGCGCCAAATTGGCAAGCGGTTTTTGCAGGAAACTTTCTAGTTCTGGCCCAACCCATAACACAAGATCTGCGTTTTTCAGACGGCCATAGTCCGACGTTTTTAAGGGATAGTCGTGGTGCGAGGCGGTTGCTGGCAAGAGCGTATCTACATCCGCGCATTTTCCCGTAATTTCCTTTGCAATAAGTGTTAACGGCTTGAGACTGGATAACACCACTGGTTTGGCATAACTGGTTGCAGCGACAAACAATAGCGTCAAACCCATTACCGATGATAAAAAAGCGTGTTTCATAACCCTGTACTCGTCGACTTTAGCCGTGCGTTTGTCAGCAATAGCTGTGAGAATTAAGGTTATAGTGTAACATAATGTCTCCTACATTCTGCGGATTTCCCATGTACACACTTGCCAAAGCGTGCAGCCATCACAACCACGGCCACTGTATTAGCGATGCCATAAATTCCGCGCGCCAGCTGTGCGATGAACGCGGTGTGCGCCTCACGAGTTTGCGCGAGCAGGTACTTGAGTTGGTGTGGCAGAGCCATAAGCCGCTTGGCGCTTACACATTAATGGATATGCTTGCTGAAGCCTCGACGCGCCGAGTTGCACCGCCGACGGTTTACCGCGCGCTGGATTTCTTATTGGAAGAAGGGTTGATTCACCGCATCAATAGCCTCAACGCCTTTATCGGCTGTCCATCGCCAACGCAAAAACACCAAAGCCATTTTCTGATCTGCCAGAACTGCAGCGTAGCGGTTGAGCTGGAAAGCCAGGCGCTGAACCAAAGCATTATCGATGCCGCAGCGGATTCCGGCTTCAGCGTGACGAGTCATTCGATAGAAATCAACGGCCTCTGCCCCAGCTGCCAAGCCAGTGCGAATAAGGAATCGAAATGACCCAAGCACTAATTCGCGCACGCGGCGTTGGCGTTATCCGCAGCGGCCGACACCTCATCCAAAATGCAGATCTCACTCTTGAGGCAGGCAAAATTGTTACTTTGATTGGCCCTAATGGCGCAGGTAAAACTACGCTGGTTCGCAGTGTGCTCGGCCTTATCAGTATCGATGAAGGAAAAATTGAGCGCGCGCCCGAACTGCGTATCGGCTATATGCCGCAAAAATTACACTTGGATGCCAGCTTGCCACTTAATGTTGAGCGCTTCCTACTATTAGGCGGTACACCACGGGCTGACCTTGCCGAAATCCAGCAACTTACCGGCATCCAAAAACTCGGCAAAACTCCCATGCAGCTTTTATCCGGCGGTGAAACACAGCGCGTGTTACTTGCGCGTGCGCTGCTGCGCGACCCGCAACTATTGGTGTTAGATGAGCCGGTGCAAGGTGTGGATGTGAGCGGTCAATCGGCGCTTTATGCGCTTATCAACGATATTCGCAAAGCGCGCAATTGCGGTGTTTTGCTGGTTTCCCATGATTTGCATTTGGTGATGGCGACTACGGATACCGTAATTTGCCTCAACCAACATGTTTGCTGCCAAGGCCATCCCGATAAGGTGACCACTGATCCTGCCTATCTCGCGCTTTTTGGAGGCGGTCTCAGCGATAGTGCAAAACCACAAGTCGCGCTTTATCACCATCACCACGATCACCAACACGACGCGCACGGCAACGTGATTAAAGGCGGAGTAGGTTGTTCAGATTCTTGCGAGCACGACCACCATGCCTGATTTTTTACTCTACGCCCTACTCGCCGGTATTGCGGTCGCCCTGGTTGCAGGTCCATTGGGCTCGTTTGCAGTGTGGCGGCGCATGGCCTATTTCGGCGATACGCTCGCTCACTCGGCTCTACTCGGCATTACTTTCGGATTATTGCTCGGCATAAATCTTAACCTCGCCGTTGCAGTAGGATGCTTATTGCTAGCGCTAATTTTGGTCGCCATGCAGAACAATCGTTTTCTGGCTACGGATACCTTACTGGGAATTTTATCCCACTCGACACTCGCCCTCGGACTGGTCTGCGTCAGCCTGTTTAGCAACACGCGAATCGATCTGCTGGCCTATTTGTTTGGCGATATTCTGTCAGTAAACAAATTGGACCTGATCACTATGTGGTTGATTTCCTTGGTCGTTATAGGCGCACTTGTATGGCTTTGGCGTCCGCTGCTTGCGATCACCGTGCATGAAGAGCTGGCGCAGGTTGAAGGCATTCCCGTCAATAAAGTCCGCACCGCGCTTATGTTGTTGATGGCATTGGTAATTGCGATTGCGATGAAAGTTGTCGGCGTTCTGTTGATTACGGCATTGCTAATCATCCCCGCTGCCGCCAGCCGCCGCCTGACTCATACACCGGAAACCATGGCGGTAGTCGCGAGCATTTTGGGAGCAACTGCAGTAAGCTTGGGGCTCGGCGCATCGTATTTATGGGATAGCCCAGCAGGCCCATCCATCGTGTTGGCCGCGACCATTTTATTTATACTGACCTTAACCAGGAAACAGCCTTTGTAAGCCAAAGCTCACAAAAACTAGCGCTGATGTCGACTATGGAATTACCGCCAAAGCGCGGATAATAAATATACAAAAGGAAAATCCGGGAGAGAAAAATGACCAAACTCAATATTGGTAACGAAGTGCACAACAGCGAAGACGTGGCCCTCAAGGTAGAGAGCGACATTGCTTTTTTGACTGAGCGCCTGCAATTGCTCGAACAACAAAATAAACCCAACACCATTATTTTGCAGACCTATAAAGACATGCTCGAAAGCCGTCATGCGGTTTTGCAATGGTTACGCCGCGATCCAACACAAATAGAACAGCGCTCCGCCAGTCAGTAATTTCTCGCAAGATCTTCAAGCTCGATTTATCTTTTCAAATAGCGGCTTTTGTTCCCAATAAATTTGACTCGTTTGCAGCCGCTACCAGCAAAAATTACCGTCATTAAATATTCATAGAAATGTTGCGTTTCCGTCATATGGCTTTGCAAAAATAGGTGCAAACAACCACATGGAAACGCTTTATGAATGCATCCACCTCTGTGTTGTCATCCGCGCTCCTGAGCGAACTTGAAAAAACTATTTCATCGCGCCCCGCTACGCCACTTGTCAACGCTCGCACAATTTGGATTTCTGACATCCATTTAGGTTATCGCGATTGCAAAGTTGATTATCTTCTGGATTTTTTAAATCACATTCACTGCGACACGCTTTATCTCGTTGGCGATATCGTCGATCTTTGGTCGATGAAACGTCGCTTCTGCTGGCCGCAAAAACATTATCAAATCATTCTGAAATTTTACGAACTCGCCGCTCGTGGTGTGCGCGTAATTTATGTGCCCGGCAATCACGACGAGCCACTGCGCCATTTTTGCGGGCAACATTTTGGCCCCATTGAAATTCAACACGAACATGAATACACGACCGCCGACGGCAAACATTTTTTAATCATGCATGGCGATGCCATGGACGCTTACATCAATCACAGCTGGCTCACACGCTTCTGCGGCGATATGGGTTACGATTTATTATTATTTATTAATCGCTGGACCAATCGTTTTCGCAAATGGATGGGACGCCCATATTTTTCATTATCAGGATTAATTAAAAGCAATATCAAAGGCGCGAAAGCCGCGATCAATACTTACCAACAGGAATGTTTATCTGAAGCAAAACGTCGCGGTTATGACGGCGTTATTTGCGGCCACATTCACTATCCCGCTTTGTTCGAGCAAGATGGATTGCGTTATTGCAACACCGGCGACTGGATCGAAAACTGCAGCGCGCTCGTAGAAGACTATCAAGGCAAAATGCAAATTCTTCATTACACCGACAAACTAAAATGGCAAAGCGAAATTAATACCGCTAGCGCTCATGCATAAATAAGAATAATCCCCGCTTCTCGCTCTGACATTAGAGCGAGGCACATTACATTTCCACAGCAAAACAATCGCGTTGCTAAGGCGCAATTAAAGGATTATATTTTGGCCTGATCATTAACCAGCCAATATAAAAGGATGCAGCATGGTAGCCATTAGCAAATCAGTCGGAAGGGGCGGTGTAAATCTGCTCGACGATGTTGAAACAATCCAAAAGCTATTAAATAAAATAATCACAGCCAACCAATTAATACCGCTAGAAGTTGATGGCGATGCTGGCGATAAAACAATTGCTCGCATCGAATACTTTCAACAGAAAAAACTACTCCTGGAAAAACCAGATGGGCTCATAGAACCAAATGGCGAAACATTTAATAAGCTAATTCAGGAAGTGGAGTCGCTCGATGATAAAAGTAAATTGCGCCTAAGTGATAAAGGTTTGGATTTACTAAAATCAATAGAGGAATTAGCGACCACACCGTACGACGATCAAACTGGTAAAGATATAACCGCCTGGGTAAAAGGTGCCACCATAGGTTACGGACATTTGATTGCGCAGAGCGAATGGGAAAAATATAAAAACGAAATTACAGAAGCTGAAGCAGTTGAAATATTTAAGAATGACCTTGCCCCATTTGAAAATATAGTTAATGAATCACTCAAAGTTATGGTTCCGCAAAACCAATTCGATGCACTGGTGATATTAGCGTTTAATATCGGAATTAACGCAATTCCGAACGCTTCCGTGTTAAAGCTTGTCAATAACCCAGCGACTATGACCCCCTACCCAAATTTGGAAAGCGCGTGGAAGTCGTGGAATAAATCCCAAGGCGTTGTAAATGCTGGCCTTATTAATAGACGACAAGCTGAGTGGAATATCTACTCAAGAAGTGTCTACAAAAAATGGTGACTATGAAAATTAAACTCTGGATTAAAGAATGTCGGCTAATAGCTCTGTTAAGTTTTTTAATAAGCGCACACTCCTGCGCCATTGATAACCCTGACGCAAAAGATGGGATCAAACAATTTGAAGAGCGCAGCCAGCAATATAAACAAGCGATAGACAACCCCAAAAATACTAGCCGCGCGCATTTGATTGCTTACGATAACTATCAAAAGTTTTTAGATGACGAACTCAATAGAGTTTATTCGGAATTAAGATCTCATCTTCCAGCACCAAGAAAAGCCGAACTTCAAACCTCCCAGAAAAATTGGCTAGCATTCCGAGACGCCGAATTTTTGCTGATCAACAACAATTGGACAAACGAAAATTTCGGTAGCTCATCAAATATTTCACGCGGAGCTTATAGATGTTCTTTAATCGAGCATCGTGTTCGGGAACTTTTGAGTTACGCGGCAAATTATTAATCGCCTGCATAGGCTTCCAACACCCGATTTAAAAACCTTCGCCCAAATTCTGTTGGGCGTAAATTTCCATCAACAATTTCAACCAAACCTTTTTGTTCGAGTTCGGTCCATTGCGGTTCAAGTGCAATTAGTTGTATATCTGCACGCTCGCCTAAATAATTCGCAGGTGCGCCGTCATTTAAGCGGAGTACATTCATTAAAAATTCTAGCGGCAAAGATGCTGGGGAAAGAATATCGCTGCCACCGCCGAAGACGTTTTGGTGGCCGCCGAGGTTGGTGGAAATTTTATTGCTTGTAGCTGCATCTAGATAATGTTTCGGTAAACGGGTTTTCCATAAGCGGATAATTCGGGCTTGTTCTAGTTGCGTGATTTTTCCATGTGCGCCTGCGCCGATTCCTAAGTAATCGCCAAACTCCCAATAATTAATATTGTGCCGCGCGCGTTTTTTATTTTTTGCGTAGGCGGAGATTTCGTATTGTTCGTAGCCCGCTTCTGCGAGCATGGCCTGGCCTTCGTCTTGAATATCCGCGAGCGTATCTTCTACGGGTAATATTGGTGGTGCCGAATAAAATTCGGTATTTTTTTCGATGGTGAGTTGATACCAGGAAATATGTTCAGGATTTAATGCAATCGCTTGCGCCAAATCTGCTTTGGCGTCTTCAACGGATTGTTCGGGTAAGCCGTGCATTAAATCGAGATTGATATTATTAAAACCAGCGTTGCGAGCAACACTGACTGCACGAAGCGCTTCGTCGCGACCATGCACGCGGCCGAGTAATTTTAATTGAGTGTCATTAAAACTTTGGATGCCAATCGATAATCGATTAACCCCGGCTGCGCGAAAGCCAGAGAATTTTTCTTGTTCGAAAGTGCCTGGGTTTGCTTCTAACGTAATTTCTATATCCGGCTCAAAACCAATTATTGTTTCTGCATCTCTTAGGATTTGTGCGATTGCATTTGCCGACAACATACTCGGTGTTCCGCCACCGAAAAAAATACTGGTAAGTTTTCTACCTTGCGCGAGAACGGCGTCTTGCTGTAAATCCAAACGCAGTGCTGCTACATATTGAGCTTCTGGAATATCGTTGTTGGCTTGATGGGAATTGAAATCGCAGTAGGGGCATTTGCGAATGCACCAGGGAATATGAATGTAGAGTGATAGTGGTGGCAAGATGAGCGACATAAAAATGATTCAATAAGCTTTAGGGCTGGATCGTGGAATACAGGCACGATGAATTAATAAATTTATTGCGTAAATGCTTTATGAAACTGGTAATCAATTCGCAAGTTAAGGTGATATTTGCGAGACCGTCGGAGGCAGGACGCCGACGTCGAGCTTACAGGGAAGTACCTGCAGCGAGTCTTGCAAGTATCATCTTAGTTTGCAGCACACCCATCAAAAAAATTACTAATAAATTATTGACAGGTGACTGATAGACTAATGATAGATAGCCCCATTATATCTCAACCAACCCGACTCATGACTACCACGCGGATCGCGATGTGTCCAATGCACTAAACCACCTTTTTCATTCCACACATATTCACCGGAAAAATAAATTGTATCGCCAATCGTTAAATTATTAATTCGCTGCGCGATATCAATATTATGTGCGATTAACACAGTTACATCTTCCGGTGTTTTTAAAATAAAACGCTGATGTTTACTGCCATCATTATCATCTGACAACACTTTTACCAAGCGACCTTCACCTTCAACGTGTACATCCTGCAAGTGTTGAATGTAGGCACTCGCAACTACCAAGGCTTCTGTTTTTTGCGCGGGTTTCGAACCGTCTGGAATTACCAGCTTATATTTTTTCTGCTCATCGCTCGCGACGGCTTTAGAAACAAGAGTTTCGGTTTGTGATATTTTTTGCAGCTGCGCGTTAACTTGTTGTTGAAGTTCCACAGGTAAAAAGCGATATGTTACTGTGGCTAATCCGGCAATAACGATTAATAACATCAATGTATTTTTCATAGCTATCCCTAAAAATTAAACCTTTGATATTTTTTGCAACAATTCCTGCATGGATTTGCCGCGATGACTGATGCGATTTTTTTCCGCTTTATCTAACTCTGCCGAAGCGCAGTTGTGCGTCGGTACGAAAAATAATGGATCGTAACCAAACCCACCTTGCCCGCGCGGCTCCGTTAAAATAATTCCTTCCCAAGTGCCGTGACACAAAATCGGCGTCGGGTCATCCGCATGACGCATATAAGCAAGTACGGCGTGATAACGAGCAGTGCGTTGTTCTGCGGGAATATCTTTTAATTCTGCCAATAATTTTTGATTATTTTTTTCATCATTTGCATGTTCGCCGGCGTAACGCGCGGAGTAAACACCGGGGCGACCGTTAAGTGCATCCACTTCAATGCCTGAGTCATCCGCAATCGCAGGCAGGCCAGTTTGCTGGCAGGCGTGGCGCGCTTTAATGATGGCGTTTTCAACAAATGTGGAGCCGGTTTCTTCGGCTTCACTTATTTTAAAATCTGATTGTGGAATAACGTCAAATCCGCGACCAGATAACAATTCCTGAAACTCGCGAAGTTTTCCTGCATTGCCACTGGCGAGAACAATCTTTTGGCTCATTTGTTTTTTCTCGCCGTTTTCGTATTTGGTTTTTTCGCATTGGCGTCGACAGTGAATGGTTCTGCGAAAGCTGGCTGTTGATATTTATAGGCCCAAATCAATACCGCTGCGCCCACTATAATCATCGGCAAACTTAATATCTGGCCCGAGGAAATATCCAGCCCCGCGAAATTGATTTCCCAATCTGGAATTCGAAAATATTCCGTGAAGAAACGCGCGCAGCCGTAGAGCATGCAATAGAGCGCTCCGGTTGCCCATCGCGGCTTTTGCGTGCGCGAGAACCACCACATGATAACGAATAATAAAAGTCCATCCACCAAGGTTTGATAAAGCGGCGACGGATGTACGAGATGATCAACGCCCGGCCATTGCATAGCCCAGGGTAAATCAATGCTCGCAGCGCGGCCCGGTAATTCGTGATTGATAAAATTTCCAAAGCGCCCAGCGGCGTAACCGAGCGGAACCAGCGGCGCAATAAAATCAAAAATATCGCCAATATTTTTTTTGTTTTTGCGCGCCCACAACCACATGGCAACGACCACACCGAGGAAACCGCCATGGAAGGACATACCGCCCATCCAGGTCATGGGAATTTCCATCGGGTGCGCCCAAAAATAAGCTGGCCGATAAAATAAAACTTCGCCCAAGCGCCCGCCGATAACCACGCCCAACATGCCGTAAAAAATAATGTCGCTAACGTGCTCTTTGGTCCAACCTTGGGCTGCAATATGCGGCTGCTTGATGCGCTGGTTGCCGAGCAGAATAAATTGCAAAAACGCCACGCCGTACATAATCCCATACCAATACACGGGCCATGAGCCAATGGAAAATGCAACGGGATCAGGGTTGGGATGAACAAGCATGGTGAGTCCTTAGAGTGGAAAATTCGCGCCGTAAGGCGAACACTGGAAAACGCGGCTATTCTGCCACAGGTTAGGGAATCGCATGGATTGGAATTACCGGATTTACGTCGAGCGTTAAACCAGTTAGTTTTTCAACAGCTCCCTAGGAAATAGTTCGGCCAACCCCTACAATGCACGTTTTAATAAGACGACTGCCCTGAATGTTCAACGAAATTCCCACCAGCCGCCCCGCCACACCACTTTTGGATAGCGTAGATTCACCCGCTGACCTCCGTGCGCTGGACGAAAAACTATTACCACAGCTGGCGGAAGAGTTGCGCGCGTTCCTATTGTTCAGCGTTGGCCAAACCGGTGGACACTTCGGCGCGGGCTTGGGCGTGGTCGAACTGACAATTGCTCTGCATTACGTTTACGAAACC
>Ga0247741_1000416_pt1 | contig 24711 bp, 17 predicted proteins | sample UWRJL213509R2_FD_180945 | JGI IMG/M metagenome (GOLD analysis project Ga0247741, IMG submission 180945) | Plant litter microbial communities from Arlington Agricultural Research Station in Wisconsin, United States - UWRJ-L213-509R-2 | ecosystem: Environmental > Terrestrial > Plant litter >... | reverse complement strand
GTGGAATTGCCCTACTCCAAAAGTTCTCGCCTCACATTGACCTAATGTATTTCGAACTGCAGTTTCACACATTTATTGGCAAAATGAAAAAATGCTCTTAAAGTCGTGCGCATCTAATGTTTCGCACCCTCTGGTGAAGACGTGCTTTTAGGAGTGCACACTGAACAACCCAAGAAAATGCAATTTTTTCCTCATTTGTATATTTTAAGTCGAGAATATGAATGCCTACCATTAGCGTTATCGTACCCACGTATAATTGTGGAAAATATATAAAAGAAGCAATCGAATCTATATTAAGTCAGTCATATCCGGTTACTGAAATCATAATAATTGATGACGGATCAAACGACGATACAGATGAAGTCGTCAAAAATATGAACAGCGATAAAATAAAATATCTATCACAAAAAAATTTGGGCGTCTCCAGCGCCAGGAACCTGGGCCTAACAAATGCGACTAGTGACTATATTGCTTTTCTAGATGCAGATGACATTTGGCACAAGAATATGATTGAATCACAGATAATTGCACTTGAACAACATCCCGATATTGTTTTTTGCTTCACGAATTTCATGCGATTTTCTGATAAAAAAAACGAAGTATTCTCCGATCAATTTACTTTTTATCCAGAGCTTAGCCTGCTAAAAACTTTTTATTGCAAAATTTCTAAGGTCCATATCATTTTAGATAATGCCTTTTGTGCGCTTGTAGAATTCGGTGAAATACCAGCTTTTACTCAGGTCATTATGTTCCGAAGAACATCGCTTCAAGGAATCAGATTCAATACAGAATTGAAAGTTTGTGAAGACTTAGAGTTTTTTTTGAGGGCTTCGATTAAAGGGAAAGTTGCCTATAACTCCACAATACTAGCCTACATTAGACGCCATGCGAACAATGTAACGAAAGACTTCAGTTTGATTTCCCAAGATAAACTAAAAGCACTTATCGAATTTAAAAAAAGTAATTCTCTTTCAACTAGTATGTTAAAAGCCTTAGACAGTCGAATAGCAAAATCATACATAGATGTTAGCAGCTCTCTAATATCAAAAAACCAAAAATTATCCGGCTGGAAAAATTTTGGAAAACTACTGACATTACCGGGAAATCATCGAAAAAAGGCAAAAGGCTTTTTAAAATTGATCCGACAATCATTATATCCACGTTAAATTACGCGTACATTTTAAAACGTCAAGGAAAAAAGCGATGTCGATTTCAAAATTTGTTGGTCTGGATGGAATGAGAGGCATTGCAGCGATTTTCATTTTCATTCGGCACACAGGTGAATATTGGGGCTCATTTGAATTTTTTCATAGCTATCTTGCAGTAGATATATTTTTTATTTTAAGTGGCTTCGTAATTGCTCACGCTTATGAAAATCGCTTTGAAGAAAAGTCAATGGCCACATCAAAATTTATTGTTATACGGTTAATCCGTCTATACCCAATGTATTTCCTGGGAGCTCTGCTAGGGATTGCATTAATAATAATTAAATCATCACACGGTATAAAAACTTTTGGCGTGGAGCAAGACTTCTTAATACCCGTAGTTTTATTTTCCTTATTGTTTTTACCGGCTAACGTTCAATCTGGGCAGCCTCTATTTCCCTTAAATGGAGCCTCTTGGTCACTCTTCTATGAATTGGTAGTGAATTGCGTATATGCAGTCATTAGAAAGTTTCTAGGCTTGGGGACGTTGCTAATAATTTTAATAGTTACTGGACCCATACTGGCATACTGCAGCTATAAAGTTGGCAATTTGGACATTGGAGTAATGGGGGGAAGTAAATCAATATTTGCTGCCACCATTCGCGCGCATTTTGGAATATTTTTCGGTCTTTTTCTCCATAAAATTTATTTAAAAGGATATCGCACACCTAAAATACTTGATATGCAACTGCTACCCATCTTAATAATGTCTGCTATTTTTACGGTTCCACATCTCGGCATCTACAACTGGCTTTTTGACATAATTACTGTCGCTTTTATTTTGCCCTACTGCATTTTATGGATAGCAACGACGGAATCCAATCAGAGACTTATAAAACCCTACCTGTTTGTTGGAATGATTAGCTATCCGTTATACATTCTTCACGGCCCTTTAAAAGAGTTCGGCGACTTGTTCTTTAGAGATGTGATTGTTGCGGCCCAACCACTCAGTGGAATTGCTTTCTTGGTCGCTATTCTAGCCGGTTGTTGGATAGTCGTTCGATATCTGGACGAGCCCATAAGAGCTAGATTAAATAGAATCTTTGTTAAAAAGACTTAAAAAATTTAAACATACCCTAGAGACTAGAAATGGTAAAAAATAAAGGCTTTCTTGCCATCGGAAACTTTGATTCCAACGTTGGCTACGCGTGGAAACTAATGGAGTCTTTCTGGGTTCATATACATCAACAATTGAAACCCTCGGGATATAATCCATTCGTTTGCTATCCAAGCATATCGACAATTCCAGAAAGTTTGATGCAAGCAAACTTTTCCGTTCACAAGATAAACTTCGAAGGAAATAATTTTTTAAATTTAATAAAGCAAATAAATTTTATTTGGAAAAACAACATCAAGATTATCTATTTTACCGATTTCAATACCTATGACTTTAAATATTTATTTTATAGAATTGTCGGTGTACAGAAAATCATTATTCATGATCACTCGCCAGGAACAAGATCGAGCCCAAGCCATTTTAAATTTAAATTAAAGAAATTTATTCACAAACTTAGCTGGATATGCGCTGATGGTTGTTTTGCTGTAAGCCCCTACGTTGCAGAGCGGATGCGATTAATAAATGGAGTACCTGAACATAAAATATTTTGTGTGACGAATGGCATTCCTTTTTTTCAAGATTACACCCTAAATAAAGTTGCCAACCTCAATAAGGTCAGCATTATTAGTGTGGCGCGTGCCACCTACTATAAGGGCATAGATTTTGCCATCAAGGTTATCGCTCAGCTAGTTCGAAAAAATCCCGAACTCGATATAACCTATACGTTGTATGGTGATGGACCGGACCTGGAGAGCCTCAAAAAACTCTCGCTGGAATTAAATGTTTTTAATCATGTAATATTTGCGGGCAAAGTAGACGATATACCGGAAAAGCTGATGCACGCCGATATCGCATTCCACCCCTCACGAGGAGAAGCAATGTCATTGGCGATACTGGAATATATGAGAGCAGAGCTTCCTGTTGTAGTGTCCTCAAACCCTTCCGTCAGCTCTTTCTTGACAGATCAATATGATGCATTAATTTACGAAGAAAATTCTATCGAATCGGCCGCCAATTCCTTACAGCAATTAATGGACTCGATCGACTATCGACGCTCGATAGGAATCAATGCTAAAAACGCGGTAAAGAATAAATTTAACGATAGCCTGATGTATGAAAAGCTGAGCTTTTCTATCGATCAAGTACTTAAACGTTAGCAAACAGTAAAACTTTATAACTGCGCTTTTACATGCAATCCTAAATTGCAAAATATTTCTAATCTGATCGAAGCTAAGCCAGGATGTAAAAATAATGTCTACATTAACAACTCGCTTGCGCGTGATGCATATTATTTCAGGTGATTTATGGGCGGGAGCAGAAACTCAGGCGCTGACATTATTGAAACATCTTCACAACACCGTATCAATTCATGTAGTGGTAATGAATAATGGAGAATTATTTAAACGCCTAGAAAATCTACAGATCCCTGTTACTCTTCTTCCCGAATCAGAACTATCAACCTTTTACATTTTTATCAAACTTACTCGACTAATTCGAGCCTTCAATCCTGACCTTTTGCATACACACAGGGAAAAGGAAAATATTTTAGGTAGCTTCGCTAATTTTTTGGCTGCATTGCCTCTAAAAAAGCGTGCGCGGTCTGTGCGTACGGTTCACGGAGCACCTGAGTTTTTACCTAAAGGTAAGCAAAAGATTCAAGCAGCTTTAAACAATTGGACGGGCAGATATTTGCAGGAAGTCATTATCGCTGTTTCTAACGAGCTTGCTGAAAAACTGAAGTTAATATATCCCGCGCATAAGATTCGGGTGATTCCTAATGGTGTCGATCGCGATGAACTACGAGCTCATGCAAGCCTCGCTGACTTTCGTCTTCTGGCTCCGAACCATAAACATATTGGTATAATTGGCAGAGTCGAGCGGGTAAAGCGAATAGATATATTCATTGAAATGGCCAACATGCTATTACGAAATAGTGGGTTCGCTCATTCATTAAAGTTTCATATCATTGGCGATGGTGGATTAAGAGCAATTATGGAACAAACGGTTAAACAGTTGGGACTTGACGATCACATTCATTTCCACGGACATCGCGCGGACATCGCATCTTGCATCAACTCACTAGATGTCATTGTTATGTGTTCAGATCATGAGGGGACGCCAATGGTTGCGTTAGAGGCAATGGCGTTAGGGGTTCCGATGGTCGCCCACAAAACCGGCGGGTTGAGCGATATACTAGAGGAATATCCAGAATTGCTAGTATGCAATCACAACGCCCAAAGCTACGCGAAACAGGTCTTGGATGCTATTGAGCGTCGCCCAATGGTGGAACTAAACATGCGTTATATCTCTACAGCGAATGCCCATGCTATTAACGCACTTTACGGCCATCTTACCAATTAGTATGCTTGGCGAATTTAGAAAATTAAAGCTTAAGTATTAAATTAAACGAGTATCTTGATGCAAATAATACAAGTTATTAAACACATTTTTTCCTTATTGAATAAAGAGCAAAAAACGAGAATGCTCTTTTTGCAAGTTTTTTTTATATTCTCAGCTCTTATTCAAGTTGTTGGCGTTGCAAGTATTGCGCCTTTCATTGGCATAATGTCTAACCCTGAAAGCATTCATACAAGCACTCCATTAAAATATTTATATTCGATAACGCAGGCACAAAGCGATCAATCATTTATCATAATGTTTGCTGTAACCTCCATCATTATGATCTTTACCTCTAATTTAGTTTCAGCGATAACTCTTTGGCTACTTCTAAAATTCTCCGTATCTGTAGGAAGCGATCTACAATTTTCGCTATACAATAGTTTTTTAAAACGTGATTATTTGTTCCACAAAAGCACCAATTATACTCAACTTATATCTGTGGTTGCGCATGAAGCGCCGCGCTTTGTATATATGGTTTTGCAACCCTACTTATTGTTATGTAGTAATCTTTTTATCGCAGTAGTTATTTTATCTGGATTATTACTATTGAATCCATTTATCGCTCTTGCATCCGGCGCGATTATAGGGGGAGCATATGCGATAACATATATTTTAATAAAAAAATCGTTGATTTCCCACGGCAGAACGATCACCACTAAAAGTGAAATCATTTATTCACTTTTATCAGAGTCTTTTATTGGCATAAAAGATATTAAATTAAACTCACTTGAGCCCCAATATACAAAGCTGTATAAAAAAGCGACTTCATCGGGCCTAAACTCCCAGTCCTTTATAAGCCTAGCTGGTGACTTGCCTCGGTTTGCAATCGAAACCATTTCTTTTTGTGCAATTTTAGTATTTGCTATTATTTTGTTATCAAGCGGAAATACGCAAAATGTTGTATCAATTTTAAGTGTGTATGCAATAGCCGGATATAAATTACTTCCGACAATGCAGCAAATATATAAATCCATATCAACTATTGGTGCAAATGGTTCGGTAGCTCAGGAATTAAAATTGCACTTAAAAGACTATGACACCCGCGAAGAAATTAAATCCATTTCAAAAATGGAAAATGTGTCTGAAATAAAATTGATGAACATTGAATTCTCGTATCCAACATCAAAAACTCCCGTTCTCAATAATATTAATATTCAATTTAGCAAAGGGCAACTGAATACCATTGCTGGGCCCTCAGGATCAGGAAAGTCTACTCTAGCGGATATTATTTTAGGGTTGCTTCAACCTTCATCAGGCAAAATTTTTGTAAATAACGAGATGCTTGATGACAATAATTTTAGACAATACCAACGTAGTATTGGTTATGTCCCTCAACATATTTTCATACTTAACGATTCTGTTGTCGCTAACGTAGCGTTCGGAGTTGACAAAGAGGATATTGATTACGCACGCGTAGAATCAGCCATTATGCAAGCGAATGCCATGGAGTTTGTCTCCAAGCTACCACACGGTATTAACACTCAATTGGGACAAGATGGAAAGTTGTTGAGTGGCGGTCAACGTCAGCGAATTGGAATTGCTCGAAGCCTCTATCGGGACAATAAGATTTTAATCCTCGACGAACCAACAAGCGCTCTTGATATCGAATCTGAATTTGAATTTATTCGCTCGCTAACCAATTTGAAAAATGAAGTGCTAATAATAGTCATCTCCCATCGTCCTGCAGCGATTAAATGCTCCGATACTATTACTTTAATTGATAATGGTTTTATCATTGCAAACGGCACCTTCGAGGAGCTTCTTGAAACGAATCTAGCATTTAAAGACATAATCGAAAAAAGCAAAATATAGCTCAATTAATCACTCGTTCGAAAGTGCTTTTAAAGCGCGCAAAATTTCGGGCTTTTCGCGAAAGTTATTGATGCATAAGGGTAGAATGGATCGGTTGTGGCAAATTAAATATTAGAGTGCTTTAGAGAACACTGCATCCATCCGGGAGGGGGCAAAATAGCATTAGAAATAAATGTACAAACACGACATCCTCGCGTAACTCATCACCTTCATCTTAGATCATCTGACACATTTTATTATTCGCTTGAAGACATAACCCTAACGCACCGGCAAACGCTTGTTACACCTAGTGCATAGGAAGATTAGAAAAACTTTATTAACCCAAAAAACTTACGCAATATTGTTTTTGTTGGTTTGAAATACGAAACGAAGCATTCTTAAAACAAACAAAGGGGTTGTCGTGCATCAAAAATGATTCTAAAAAGCAGCAACTTTACGTCCATCATAGAAACCATGAACGAGCCAAAAGAAAAGATAAATTAGGAAGGGCTAATTATTTGCTGTGCTATTAAAGTGTTTCTACGAGTAAGACGATTTTAGTAAAGGAATGCCAGGTTAATCTCACGATACCTACAAAACCGGTGCAGTGAGATTAAACCTGAACTAGTAAATAATAATCAATAAATTAATTTACCTTGGGGCGCGCGCGGAGGATTAGTGTGTTCATCTAAAAATTCCCAACCCACCTTACCAAGGCTAGCCTTGTAGCCACTTGTTAAAATTCCGTTCACATCCACTATTCCTGTGAGTGGAACTCCCACGACGTTACCTGAAGAGAATGTTAATAAGGTTGATTTACATTCTTCACATACAACGCCACTACTAGTGGAGTTAACAATCACATTATTACTTAAAGCAAACGTTAAGTTAGTTGGGTTGATATTAGAAAATCTTACTCCACCAACAAAAGTATTCCTAAATACATATATGTTATTCAAGGAAGAGTTATAAGCTTCATTAACAGATAACGCCAAACCGCTAGTCAATGCAACATAGTTATAGCTTACTTCCATATACGAGAAATTGGACTCGTTACCATACAACCAAATACCATAATCTTTACAATTAATGATTTTATTCTTTCTAATGGACCAATGCTTTGTATTTGTTTTGGGACCAATAGGATGACCACTATCCATTTCATGAAAATAATTATCTTCTACCAATACATTCTCAGCTGCATAACCAAGGATGCCGTATCCCTTATGAATATCGCTAAACTCATTTTCTTGAAATGACCAATTTTTCCCCCCTCCGCCATTCGATATCATTATCGCACTTTGATTATAGGAACCTTCCGTATAAGTCATTCCATGAAAGTAATTTTTCCGGAACGTAACATTAGACGAGGAACCGGAAATCCTGAAACCCATTCTTTGCTCAGTGGCTGCATCTGTATTTATCGTGTCTATTTCAAAGCCTTCAACATACATATTGTCTTGAGGATTATCTTTTGCTTCGAAACTTAACTTGCTCATTTTGATTACAGGTTTATGTCCCGGATACGCTAGCCATACAAGAGGCTGTCTAGTAGTCAATTGAACCATCTGAGACGAACCGCGGTAGCCATCTGGCACATAGTCACCAGTTTTAAAGTAAACAAATTTACCCTGATTTTTTGTTGCATATTTGGAAGCGTAATCATTTCCTCCGTATACACCATAAAAACTTTTAATGGGATCATCAATAGTGCCTTTAGCTGAATCATTGCCATTGACCGGGTCAACAAAAAGAAATTTGTCCGTTGTTACGGTAATCGTCCAGTTCACGCTCTTAACAACGCCATTGCTGTCAGTTACAGACACGGTCGCTGCATAAGGCGTAGAGCTTGCAGTTGGAGATTGCCATGAAACAATTCCATTACTCGCATTAATTTTCATACCGTCAGGAGCAGCCGTCAAAGCATATTTGAAGGGGAACGCGCCACCTATAGCAGCCACTCTTACTTCATAAAGTAATCCTGGATATGCTTTGTAAAATCTATTGGTAGTATCTTTTCCCGCCTGCGGCTGAATAATTTGTAGCTCAGAATAGGATTGAGCAGAAAAAGCGTTATTAGACGACAGCCCTATGACTAACATCCCAATTATCAAACACACGCGCGACCTATTCAAAAAATCTAATCGATTGAATAAGGAGCCATGCAAGGATGATTTCGATAAGTAACTCAAAATACTTGTCACGATAATTACTCCTAGCTAACAATTTTAAATTCGGGTTAGCCCGACTAGTCATTTAGTCCAAGCTGGATATGAAGTATAGCTTACGCGAGCGGGGCGCTTAAGACTTAAAAACGCACGCCTAAATGCTTACTCATAACTATACTTAATTACTGTTAAAAATTTAGAATATAAGTTATGTATTACAAACTTTGACGGTATAAAGAGTCAAATTTGTGATGCAACACACCTTTCATTGTGAATAAATCTCCAATTAGCTATAGCAGGGATTGTCGGTCCACCTAAATGGCTCAAAATAAGTAAATGAGTAATCCGTATCAAATCCTTAATTAATCCTAATATCAGTGTTATTAAGTTGTTGCATGAACTCACACTTAAATATCGAGATAAATTTAATTCTCCCATCTCAAATGTCGAACAAAATACTTAATCCCTAAATCTTTGCACATAAACTCTTGATACGTGAAGCCCACTTTCCTTAATTAAATGATCATTTTATTTTAGGTATTGAGTAGAAAACCAATCCTGAAACATTAAAAACGTCCAAAGTTTATTACTGTGATCGTGCGACCCGCACAAATGTTGTTGCCAAATATTTTGAATAACTTCTTTTCTAAAAATACCTTGGGATATTAAAAAATCCGTAGCAATATACGTCTCAGCCCAACCTCTAAGATCTTTACGCAACCAATCCCCTACTGGAATACTAAAACCCATTTTAGGGCGATCAATCAATTTTTGCGGTACATATTTATACAATACCTGCCTTAAAATCCATTTTGATAAGCCATGTTTAAGTTTTAGCTCGTTAGCAATGGACCATGAAAATTCAATTACGCGCAAATCAAGCAATGGAACTCTAAGCTCCAAACTAGCAGCCATACTGGCGCGATCCGTCTTAACGAGATTATCGCCGGGCAAATACCATTTCTGATCCCACTCCATCGCCGCATCAAGAAAATTTGTTTCAAAATTATGTTTGGCAGCGAGCCTTGATTCATTCGTTGAAGTTAAAAATAATTGTTCTGGATGCACCCAATAGGAACACAAAAAATCATACGCGGATTGCGCATCTTTTGAAGCCGCCAAATCGGCTAGCTTATGCATTTTGCTTCCGAAGTTTGCTCCGCCCTTTTTCCCAAATAGATTATTAATATTTAAGTACAATGAATCCCACGATCGAGGTGAAATATTTTTTAAACCATAAGCGCCCAATTTTTTTATTACATCAGGAGCAAATTGCATTTTTTGGATAACGTTTTTAGCATGTGTATAACGATTATAACCGCAAAAAAGCTCATCACCTCCATCACCAGAAAGACAGACAGTTACTTTTTGTCTCGCTAACCGACTCACAATTAACATGGGAATTTGAGATGAATCAGCAAATGGTTCGTCGTAAACGTGTGATAACGTAGGGACGATATTCAATGCATCTTGCGCACTTATATATAGCTCGTGATGACTAGAACCTATATGAGATGCGATTGCCTTGGCATGCTCAGCCTCATTAAAGCTCTTATCGTCGAAGCCTATAGTAAATGTATCTATGGGATTTTTATTTTGTGATTGAAGAATACTGGCTACAACTGAAGAGTCTATTCCACCTGAGAGAAATGCCCCCAAAGGGACATCAGATAGCGCCTGTTCATTTATGACATTGTTAAGGATAGTGTCAAGTTTGGTAGTCGCTATTTTTTCATCGCTTAACAAGTTGTTCGAATCAGATTGAAATAAAGAATCGAGAATCCAATAACGTTGAACCGCAATATCAGAAAATTTATTCGCAATTGCCGTTACATCAATAGTGAAAAATGCTCCTGGCTTCAATTTATTAATATTTTCATAAATAGTGTTAGGTGCACTTATGTAGCCATAACGGAAGTATGAACTCAGAGCACCCATGTCAATTTTTGGACGCGCATCACATGCGGTTAAAAGGCCTTTCAATTCAGATGCAAATAAAAATCTATTTCCAATAAATCCATAATACAAAGGCTTTTCACCAATTCTATCTCTGGCTAGTGTAAGCGTTTTTTTATTGCGATCATAAACAGCAAAAGCAAACATTCCGATGCATTTACAGAGGGCTGCTTCAATACCCCAGTACTCAATCGCGTTAATAAGAATTTCAGTGTCTGATGAACCGCGAAATATGCACCCTTCTTCAATAAGATTTTGTCGGATAGATTTAAAATTATAAATTTCACCGTTAAAGGCTATCACCAAATTTTCACTCGCGGAATACATGGGTTGCGCGCCAAGTGGACTGAGATCATGAATAGAAAGGCGGCGATGCCCTAGGGCAAAGTGAGTGCTCTCGTCAATCCATATTCCAGCATCATCTGGACCACGGTGATGTAACGCATCAGCCATTAGGGTGGCTAAGTCTCGCAATTCGGATTGACCCAACCGCTTATCGATGACCCCAAGAATCCCACACATTATCCTTCTCCCTTCGCTTTATTTTTCACAACTAATTCGTAATGCTGGGCAAGTGCATTACCAATGGCAGAAAATGAAAAATGTTTAACAGCGTGATCTCTGGCATTTTTTTCAATCTGAATCCGAACATCAGGATGCCCAATAAGATAATTTATTTTGTCTATGTACTCGCCAACAGTGGCAGCGAATAGAATATTTATTCCATCTGTGACATGTAGACCTTCGCAGGCGATTGGATCTGCAATCACTGCTTTTCCACTGGCTAATGCGTCAATCACTTTTAATTTGGTTCCACCTCCATCATTAATGGGGCAAACGTAAATCAATGCGTTTTCAAAATAGGGGCCAATATCATTTACAAAGCCATGCACATTAAAATCCGGGTTAAGTTTGGCAAACTCAACAAGGTCTTGCGGTGGACGAGCACCAACGATATCAATAATAAGTTCTGGCAACTTAGCTTTTAATTTCGACCATAAATCAAAAGCTAAAAACTTAACCGCTCTTATATTTGGATACCAATCGAGAGTTCCTATAAAAAGCAATTTATTATCAATGGGCAAAGCATGACTTGGTTTAAATGCAGCAATGTCCACGCCGTTAGGAATAGTGATGAAATTATTGCTATGAACGAAATCATTAAAACGTATTGAATCCAGATCAGAGCAGGTGATATTTGTATCGACCAATCTACAATATTTTTTTTCTAATGATTTGACTCTTACGCCTTCCTGAAAATAGTAAATCTTTTTAATCCAATTACTTTCCAGCACAGCGCGCCTGAACAGCATGTGGGATTCAACGTTGTGATGATCCAAACTAATTGCAGCAGTGTGCATCTCGGGTGTTATGTAGGGCATTAATCCGATAGTGTCAAAATGTATAAGGTCGTATTGATTTTCCTTATGCATTTTATTAAGTGCTTTCTGAAAATCCTTGCTGGCCAACCAATTAACGGTATATGGAAAACGAGAAATTAAACTTGCGCCCGCGCACACCATTTTTTTCATCGAAGATGCATCTGTCGGACAATCAAAAATAGTTACCTGTTTACATATTGTGCTTAAAAAAACTTTGGCCTCGGCAGTGCCCTGCTCATAAGTTTCAAAATAAGGCTCCATTAATCCGCGCTGATTAAATGCGATGAGATCAACGTCATGATATTTTGTAAGCTCTTTAAGTAGATGATGACTCCTGAGCAGAACACCTGCTTTGGGAGGAAAGGGTACCAAATGTGAAACCCACAAAACCTTCATGTTAAAACCTTATGCGCAAAATGGAAATTAATGCTTCTCAATCAGTGACCGGTTAAATTCATCATTAAATTTTTTAGTTAAAACCTGGAGGTTTTGAGTTAAATTTACTGTATCAGTGCCAATTTTGAAAATTGAGAAAAGCTCTTCATTCAAATGTCTAAATTTAAAATTTACATTATCCATATAGCAGGCTTCCGGTGCATTCACTTTGGTATGAACCATATCGTAATTTAGGTTATCGCCAATCCTGCGGTTTATCACCTCCACTAAATTTTCTTTGGTCGCCGCAGGAGAAATATTTTTTTCGGCCCAGTCTTTCGCTGAAAACTTTTGGTAGTGCGATGCCATCCACAACAACGACTCCTCTAAATTTTCGTCTGGAATAAGTAAGCCAGTAAATTCGTTGATGCAAGACTTATCAACACCAATATTTTCACTAATACAAATCACCGGAATATCACAAAACATTGACTCAAATAAACTGCGATTACTACCTTCTTTATATGACAATAAAATATTGCATCGACTCATGTTTAAATATTTAGCCACTTCCGTTCTGGGCAAAGAAAATTTCAAGATAATATTTTTTTCTACCCCAGATTTTTTTATTAGCGCTTTGACTAGCTCATCGTCTCCACCCCATGACGAACATACCAAACAAGCTCTATATTCTGGAGCGCCACCTTCAACAATATTCTTGATTGCTGTTATATATCTGTACACTCTTTTGATTGGGTTATTATTTGCAATATAAATCGAATCAAACACTTTTTCGATCACTTGTGGCTTGAAGTCCTCTTGAGGTACCCAACACCCTGAGCCAAATCTAACCGGAATAAAAGTATCTGCAAAACAATTCATTAAAATCCGATCTTGCTGCTCGCTGGATTCAATAACGATATTTTTAGACACCCCTATCCATCCTAAAATATCGGGATCGGCATAGCCAGACCAACTCGGCTCAAGCACGATATGAAAATATTCACTAAGTTTGGAAATATCAATATTTTTCAAATAGTAGGAAAAAGTTCGCGTGAACTTTATAAGTAAGATACCTTTAGAGAACCTAGTTTCGTTAAACGAAGGCCATTTTAAAATGATCGTCCGATCGCTTGCCTCACCGATCTGTACGCCCGATGTTATTTTTTCTCGAATAAATGATTTTTCTTTCGCCAGTACTTTTTTTAGTACGCTCAACGAGGGTGAGTTAAAATTATAACGTAACGACCTGAGACTCAAGCCGAAAGCCGCTCGTTTAATTCCAATCATCCACAGAAAACTGGCCAGAACAGCCATTGCATTTGAAATAATATTATTTACATAAATAAACCATATTTCATTAATGACGTACTTAAAAAAGTACTTATGCGAAGCGCCCACAATTATCTCCAATATTTTTCATCCTATTCACGCAGGAAATTTCACCTTTCTTAAGTGTTACACGCGAAATTTTATAAATTTAGTCATTTTCTCTTGGTTTTATTAAATCAAATAGACTAACAGCCTTGTACTTTTACTTAAATCTTTAAAGCTCTTTTGGTTCGCGGTTAATCTTCACTGTATTGTTTAAGGCGCAAATAAAGGCTAGATGAATCCAAAAGAAAGGATAGTAAGTTACAGTGACGAACTGTCCGGCGATGAAAAACCCCAGCACACCAAAACCTAAGCCAGCTGCGATATGCCTTTCCAAATCACTGATTTTTTTATTTCGGCTTATTTTTATACTTACAATAAAACAATAAAGGATTAAAGTTAAAAAGATAAAAACCGCTAAAAATCCAGCGTCAGTTCCCACCTGCACGAAAATATTGTGGGGTAATTCGGCGTGAGGAAACAACATATCATCTGGATAATAAGTTTCATAATAGGTGCTGAAATTAAAAAAACCTACTCCAGCCCAAGGATGCTCCTTCATCATATCCCACCCATGCTGCCAATAAAGTAAACGCTGCTGAGAGGTTTTGTCATCTCCAGAGCTCGAAAAACGGGTCTTTTGTTCATCAGGCACCAAATAAAACAACGTTGTACATAACAACAACACACCAATAAATGCTTTGGGTCGAACAACGCTTTTTCTGAATATGATTAATAGCTCGCACACGAGTGCAATTTGGGCGCCCCTACTGCTTGCCCCGAGAATTGTCATTATGGGACAAACCCAAAAAGCAACTAGCATCCATTTTTCCCATGAAGATACTTTTGTTTTCAAGCAGTGATACATATAAAAGGCGAGCGGAAAAATCATTAGCATTAATATGGCTAATTCACCCGAGTTTTGAAAGTAACCCTCGGGGCCCATTAAACCCCACCCTCGAAATGCAAATCCTCGCGCCACCCAAGCTTTGGTGGTTCCTATAGCGATTTTTGCGGCTGCTAATATGTAGATGGTTAGGAAGATATAAAATCTTTCTTTAGTATTAACGATATTTATAATCAAAAAATAAATCAAAAACCACCCAAAAAAGTCCATAAAATGCTTTTTGGAAATAGCTGGGTACATTGCAAAAAAAATGGAAATAAGAATGGTGATGAAAAATAAAATAATTAGTTTATTCGCAGCCGAGGATACCCATTTAACACTAGGGTCCATAAATGCGCCTGCCATGGAACCTAAAAGAAAAATTTGAGCATAAGGCAATATATTAATTGCGTGGATAATTGCTTGAGGTCTAACAAATTCAAAAAACAAATAACAGCAAATCATTATGAAAGAAAAATGCTGGCCTCTAAAACAAGCCCATAATGCCCCAAATTTAAATGCGTATAAACTTTCAACATGCGGCAAATTTTTTTTCATAGAGTGTCTATTTAATTTTTGCAGCTAGGGCCTTGGCAGACTGTTTCACTTGCGAGGAGCATGTATTGAAAAAATCGCTATTGGTATTATATGGATCATGCAGATATACAGTGGGATTATCCAACCACAGCCCGGCAAGTGTTACAGGTACTCGATCACGATAGAGAGATTGTAATTTTTTAACATGCCTCGGCTCCATTCCAACCAGAAGATCACCTTCTGCTGGAATATATTGCTCTATGTGTCTTGTACGATGGGAATTTAAATCGACCATGTGCTCAGCGGCAAATTTTACGGCGCGCGGGTCAGCTGGGTCGCCTCCACGAGTATCGAGCCCGAAAGACTCAGCGACAACTCCATGTGATTTTGCAAAGGCTTCCCCCAGGGGACTGCGGCAAATATTTCCAGCGCACACAAAAATAAGACGTTTAACATTATGTAGATCAATTTGTTCGCATTTTTTATAAACGCCGAACAAATGCTTGGTCTCTGCGATGGCAGAGTGCATTAAGCCCCTTCGCGATCCGAAGCGATTCTTTACATAAATTTGAAACGACACCAGAACACCCCTGTACGTAATAAAATGAAAGTTAGCAACCAGCTAGCACGTTAAGTTACTTATTAACCGATTAACAACTCTATTATTCAACCCAAAATGCTCATATATACTTGTTTGTAGGTGTCCAGCATTGCCGAAAAGGAAAAAACCGATTCTACATGTTTTCTTCCAGCGCCCGCCAATTCATCTGAAAATTGCTTGTTTTCAATAAGTAATTTCAAACCATTAGCCAAGGCCTTCGGATCGTTAACCGCAACCAATAAGCCAGTTTTTTGGTGCTCGATAATTTCCTCGGGGCCACCGCATCGTGTGACGACTACTGGTAGCCCTGAAGCCATAGCTTCGATAGTCGCAATTGAAAATCCTTCAGATGATGATGACAGCACAAAGTAATCCAACTGCCCCAAAAACTCCGCAGTGTTATCGTAAAAGCCTATGAAATGTACGTTATCCTCAATGCCAGTTTGACGAATCAATTCTTGCAACTCTGCCATTAGATCTGGCTTTTGGTGGCCCGCAACAACAAAATGTAGTTCGCGCCCGCTTGCTTTAAGCGGGGAAGTCTCCTCCAACAATATGGCAGCGGCGCGAACTAATACATCATAACTTTTGGCTGGGCGCACATTACCTAGGCTGCCGACCAAAATCGCATTATTGGTAATACCAAGTCTTTCTCGTAATGACTGGCTAGTGTTCTTGCTATATCGAGATTCTTCAATGCCGTTATAAATAACCTGAATGTCTTTTTGCCTGAACAGTTTTCGGTCGGCAATGTAAGATGCCAAGTCGCGGCTCACCGCAACGAGCCTACTGACGCCCATCTTCATGATACGATTCTTGATAGCGACAAAACGCTCGTTCGGGTTTACATCAACTCGCCCATGAAGCGTGGCGATCACCGGAATGCGAGCTATTAGAGCAAGTATTGAATAGGTAAGCGTAGAACCCAGCAAGTGTGCATGGACCAAACGGGTGTTGTTCCGACGAATGACTTTAAAAAGATCAACATAATAGGGAATGGATAGAAACCCATAAGGTTTGAGGATGAGATAGCTGATGTTTCTTCGTTTTAATTGATCTTCCACCCAACCAGGGCCTTTGATGACAGCAAAATTTTTATAGCCATCAATCTGCAACTTTTCTACCAAATCCAGAAAAACAGTTTCCGCACCACCGGGGCCCGTAGTATCGATCGAGTGCAAGATACTTTTATGAGTGACAGACATTCACACTTCCCTAATTCATTAGTGACCGCCACTCCCGCCTATACAAGGGTTTTAACCGCAGATGATAAATAGAAGGACTGCACGGAACAGCTGCACATTCTAACTGAATTTTATTGCTACATAGGGATATGGAATTGCAATTTTGTGGGATTTTGTACGGGCGCAATGCCTGGCCTAAGACCAAAAACTATTCCTCAGACCAAGCCTGATCGGCTATTATTGCATCCTGTCGCCCATTCCAAGAACCAACAAAGCAGGGAATATGACCCACAACATTTTAGTTCTTGATGCAGGACAACGTAGCGCATTAGCAGTAACGCGTTCATTAGGTAAGCTTTCACAACTTCAAATCCGCACAGCAGATTTTACCCCGCAAGCCTTGGCTGGCTGTTCGGTATTTTCACGGGAATATTTTGTGAGCCCTAATCCTGTAGATGCGCCTGAAGCCTATATATCCTGGTTAGAAAAACTAACTGCTGAGATGGAATTTTCGTTGGTGTTGCCGGTGACCGAAGTTACCAGCCAACTACTGTTGATAAACCAAGCACGCCTGCCTCATGTACGCTTGGCTTTTACGTCCTACGAAAATGTTATGCAAATCGCTGACAAAGGTAATTTGGTTAAGCTCGCACAACAATTAGGTATGCCCACACCAAAGTCAGAATGGTTCGCCAACTGGAGTACGGTGGACGCTGGAAATATTCAATATCCTTGCGTTATCAAACCCTGCTTGTCGAAGATCTATGAAAACCATAGCTGGATCAGCACAGCAGTCAGCATTCTCCATAATGAAGCGGACCTGGAAAAAGTACTGGCGCGATCGCCTTATTTAAAAACCTCATCTTTTATGATTCAGGAATTTATTCCTGGGTCAGGTGCCGGTATATTTTGTTTGTTCCAGCACGGAAATCCAGTCGTTTTTTTTGCTCACAAGCGCTTGCGTGAAAAGCCGCCTCAAGGCGGAGTAAGTGTTTTAAGTGAGAGTGCAGCGCCTAATGCGAACTTACAAAAACTAGCGGAAAAATTATTGTCAGGCGCGAACTGGCATGGTGTGGCCATGGTCGAGTTTCGAATCGCGGAGGGTGGCACGGCTTATTTAATGGAAGTAAATACGCGCTTTTGGGGATCATTACAGCTTGCTATAGATGCCGGTGTCGATTTCCCCGCCCTGCTGGTCAGCAATGAACTTGGCCTAGGCCTAGAATCACCTGCCACTTATAAAATTGGGCAACGATTGCGCTGGCTTTTGGGTGATCTGGACAGTCTTTATATTTATCTGAAGTCAAATTACAGCAACCGACAAAAGTTAGTGCGGTTTTTGCATTTTTTCATCGCAGATTTTTTACGTACGCGTCATGAAGTTAACCGACTAGGTGACTTCAGGCCGGCAGTATTTGAGTTCAAACAGTATGTAAAACAATTTTTGAGATAGTTAAATGGCAAGCAAACTAAAACCATTACTCAAGGCAGCAGCAGCAGGCTTCTCGGATCAATTCGGCCCACACCGAAATCGCCAAACAAATCCAAAACTTTGGGTTCTGATGTATCACCGCATTCTTCCAAAAGAAGATACTCGTTTTAATCTCGAAGAGCCCGGCATGATTGTCACGCCAGATACTTTCTCCATGCACATTCGAGAAGCAAAACGTCACTTCGACGTCATATCGTTAAGCGAGTGGATAGACCTCAAACAGAAAGGCCTACCTTTACCGAAAAAAGCTTGTGCCGTGACCTTTGATGATGGATGGGCCGACAATTATGAATATGCGCTACCCATATTGAAGACAACCAATACTCCGGCAACTTTATTCGCGGTGGCAGAAAAAATAGGCACAGATTTTCAATTTTGGCCAAACACTATTCTCGCACTGCTTTTAAATGGCTTTACTGAAGAATTAAATCGTCATCCCCTTTTCGCAAAAATAACATCTCAATTGGCGATGCCGGATAATGTAATTGATCGTGAATACGCAGCAGCCTACATTTACCAACTTAAGTCATTTTCAGACGATGCAATTTTTTCTGCTCTTAGAGATATTCGCAGCTCAGAATTGTTGTCGGGAATGCTAAAGAACGCACTTATGAGCTGGGACCAGATAAACACAATGCATGCCTCTGGCTTAGTAGTAATTGGCTCACATACATGCAACCATATGCGTCTATCTGTTGATCTGGATGCCCAGCAGATGCAATATGAGATCGAAAACAGTAGGAAAATTTTAGAGCAACAACTATCGGCACCCGCAGATTTGTTTTGCTTCCCAAATGGCGATTACAATCCAGCGGCATTACACTTGGTAAAATCAACTTATAAAGCTGCTGTAACCACCAAACGGGGAATAAATGACGCAAATACATCTGCCTCACACGAATTGACACGAATAGGTATACACGAAGAAGTTAGCAATAGCCCCCGCCTTTTTGGCGCTCGTTTATCTGGCTGGCTTTAATAGTAGAGTTCCGCTGATGGAATTAACAATGGATAAAATAATTAAAAAAGCCGTTGAATTTAAACCGCTGACTTATATGGCCAATCATTTAATAGGCCACTACGTCACTATATTCATGATTCATCGCCCCCTTTCCAAAGAGAGTAATTATCAAGGCTTAAATCCGCAGCTTTTGGATGAATGCTTAACCTATGCCAAGCAGGCCGGATTTGCATTTGCGTCTATTGATGAAATATTTCACAACGCGCTCAATGGTATTAAAGCTGAGCGCCCTACACTTTGTTTTACTATCGACGATGGGTTTGAAGACCAACTCACTGAACTCGTCCCCATTTTGCTAAAACACAATGCAAAACCGACGCTTTATGTTTTGGTGGACTTTGTCGATAATTTAAATTGGCCTTGGGATTACAAATTAATTTATCTCATCAACAAAACTAAAACTACCGAACTAAAATTTACACACAATAATCAGACCTTCAATTTTAATCTTTCAACTCCTGCCGAAAAAATTACAAGTCGCAGAGCACTAGTAAAATACATGAAGTATCTTCCGCAAAGTGATTTCAAATTGCTGATGGATGAGATCATTCAAAAACTGGAAGTGACACTACCAACTCAAATTCCTGAACCCTATGTTGCGGCAAACTGGGATGATTTACGTGAATATGAAAAACGTGGCTTGAGAATAGGTTCTCATGCGTGCTCACATCGAGTGTTTAATTCACTTTCACTTAATGAAGTTAACGAAGAATTAATTCGAGCCAAAAATAGGCTCTCTGCAGAATTGCAATCGCCATCAAATATATTTTGTTATCCTTCCGGCACAACTCTCGATTATTCCAGTGCTCATGAGCCACTGCTTAAAGAATTGGGTTATTCGGCTGCAGTCAGTGCAACGCCTGGCAATACCAACTATGAACTTATAAAAAACGACCCCTATAATATCAAGCGACATAGCTTCCCTAATAGCCTTGATCGTTTCGTACGTTACGCGTCCTGGTTTGAGGCTGTGAGAAGTAAGCTGAAATAATCTGACCAATTTTTATTTAATTCTAGAAAATTATTTATGGCTGATGATCTACACGCGCTTTATAAACAATTAAAATTTGAAAAAAACCTCAAGGGCGAAACCTCGCGTCAATTTAAAAGCACCGAAAAAAATTCAGCCGAATACTTAGAGCTGTTAGCAAATATGCAGGCTGTTTCAACACGTATTAAAGCAATTGAAACGCAAATTAAAGCGCTTGAGTCTAGACCGCAAACCGAGTCCGCAACTTCCATTGAGCCCATCCAATCCCCGTTTGTACTCATAGATGAGCAACATTTATGGGGGAAGAATATCAGTTGTAAAATAATCAACGAAACCCAAATGCTACGATGGGATATTTTTTTGCAGCAAAATCAAACATCTGGCTATCATCAAAGCGCCTGGTTTTCATTGATCAAGAAAACCTTCGGACATGAAACACGAATTTTAGTCGCGGAGGACGAGCAGGAAAATATTTTAGGCGGCTTACCTCTGACATTTTTTTCGAGCAAATTATTTGGCAAGTTCGCCATCTCAATCCCCTATGTAAATTATGGCGGTGTCGTTACCCACTATTTGGATATCGCTCAAAAATTAATTGAGTTTGCACAAGATATTCGTGCAAATGAAAATTTATCCCACATTGAAATTCGTACCATGCAAGCAGGGCTTGCGAAAAACTCACTCGATAAAAAAGTTTCCATGGTGTTAACCTTGCCTGCAACTAACGGGGAGCTGGAAAAAAACCTCGGTACAAAATTGCGAGCCCAATATAGAAAGGCAGAGAACTATGCACCAAGTGTGAAATTCGGAACACTGGAATTGCTAGATGATTTTTATAATGTTTTCGCGCGAAACATGCGAGATCTTGGTACGCCTGTATACAGCAAAACCTGGTTTAAAAACATCCTTATGGAAGGAACAATTAAATCTACATTGATTGTTGTCTATATGGAAAACAAGCCTGTATCGACAGGCTTCTTAGTGGGCAGCCATGACACACTTGAAATTCCTTGGGCCTCCACTATTCAGAGTGCAAACACAAAAAATGCAAATATGTGGATGTATCGCCAAATACTTTCATTTGCAATTAATGAAAAATATAAATATTTTGATTTTGGTAGGTCAACACTAGGCGCAGGAACTTATAAATTTAAAAAACAGTGGGGCGCACTTGCGTATGCTCACCATTGGTATTACGTATTGCCTGAGGGCGAAAGTAAACCTGAATTGAATCCGGATAATCCAAAATATAAGCTGGTTATTTTTTTGTGGAAGCTTATGCCGGTGTGGCTGACAAAAATAATAGGCCCGCATATCATCAAACATATTCCTTAATAAAAATAATATGTTTGATAATGTAAATTAGTTTAATCGCTGTTTTGCTGCTTTAACGTGATCTTGAATTTCTTTATTTTTTGGATCTAATGCTACTGCCTGATTAAGGATTTCCAGGCCTGCTTTAGCATCGCCACGTTCAACTAAGATCCAACCATAGGTATCAACGACAGATGCTGAACTTGGTGCAAGCTCATAAGCCTTTTTTGCCGTTTCGATTGCACGACCATCGTGCTGCAAATAATACAACCACGCTAAATTATTTAATGCAATTAATGTATTAGGTGCAGTAGAAAGCGCTTTTTCATACCATTGAATGGCAATTTCATTATGATTCAAATGTTGCTCCTTCATTGCCTTAAACGTTGCGCCGCGAGCACTGTTTGGTAGTTTAACCACCCAGTCTTCGTAGAACTCATTAAGCGCATCGTTCATATTATTTTTTCCGTAATAATCAGCGATACTAGCGGCAACTATCTCGACAGGTTTAGCTGCCCATGATTTCAAATAAAATTGAATTGCCTCTTCTGCTTTACCTTCATTGCTTCTGATAACGCCCTGTAAAAAATATTTCACATTGGAATTACTTTCAGTTTGTGGGAAGGTATCCAGCAACTTCTGCGCTTCCACAAAATTGCGTGACGCAATTTCAACCTCAATCAGTTTCACCAAATATTCAGGCTGGCCGGGTATTAACTTTACGGATTTCAGATAACTTACGCGCGCCTCATCCAATTTATTTTTTGCCGCTGCATCTTGCCCCTGTTGCTGATAAATATCGGCTGCCATTTTGGTAACATTGGCCGCATTTAAACTACGCTTCAATGCAGTTTCTATCGCTGTTGAGGCTTCAGCCCATTGTTTTTGGTTTGCATATATCTGAGCCAGAACAACTGAAGGTTGCCACAGCTCAGTGCGAGAATTTTCGATTTCAGTTAAAAAAACAATCGCAGAATCGCGCTTATTATTGGCCAACATTAATTTAATCCAATGACCATATGCCGCAGTAACACTTGGATCTGCAGTTATAGCTTGCTGCCAACTACTGATTGCCTTGGGCGTATCGTTTTGTAACTCGCTTAACTCTGCCAAACCAATTAATGAGAGATATTTATCAGTAGCTTCTTTAGCGGCAATAACACGCTTAAACGCAGCCTCTGCACCAGAATAATTTTTATTTTGCATTAAAAACCAGGCATCAATAAAATCGCCACGCGGATTGTCAGGAAATTTGGATTTGAACTCCGAGATTTCTTCTTTTACTTTCGAGGATTGATTTTCTGCTATTAACGCTTTGAAATAAGCTTGCTGGATAATCAAGTCAGTTGGTTGTTCCTGATAAGCTTTACGATACTGCGACAATGCCTGATCCTTTTCACCAGCCGCAATGTGCCGTTTCGCGAGAGCTAGTCGTAAACGTTGGTTGGCCGGATTTAACGCCAGACTTTTTTCCAACGCCAATGCCCCTGCTTCGCTTTTTTCATCGCGACCTAATAATGCCATGCCATAAGTTGCTTGAATTGTTGCGTTTTTAGGTTGTTTATCGGCAGCGTCTTTTAATAATTTAATTGCATCATCAATTTCATTATTTTTAAATTTTACCAAAGCTGCAACTTGTAGAACCGAAGGAGCGGATGTTTCTGTGTCAATAAACTCATTGAATAATGAAGCAGCTTTATCGGTATCACCTTTTTGGAACTCAACCATGCCTAACAAAGTTGCGGTGTTAGTATCATCGGGAAATTGTTTACGTAGCTCGACGAGAATTTTTTCTGCGTCAGAAAAATTACCTTTTTGATAATGTGCCAACGCATCATTAAATAATTGTTGTGCTGCATTGCCTTCTGGATTAGCTTCAGCCAACTTTTTTTGATAAATCATCGCTTCACTGGTGCGACCCTGACGTACTAGCACTTCTGTTAATAGAGTAAATATTTTTATCCGGTCCGCACTCATGATGTCGGTATCGGGCGCAAGGCTTAATGCTTTTGTAAGCGTCTGTTCTGCCGCGGGGTAATCTTGCTTAACGGCCGCGATTTGGCCGCGTAAAATTAATGCATTCAAATTATCGGGGTTAGCCTGAACAATCTTTTCTAATATTAAGTCCGCTTCTTCAAGCTTACGGTGCGTAATTAAATAATTTACCTCTACCATCTGACGTTCGGCCTGATCACCATTAGTTGCAGTAAGCTTATTGAATGCATCCTGGTAATCTGCTTCATTTCCCAAATAAGCATTTGCAGTTGCCAACGAGATTAGCCACTGTTGGTAGTTTTTTACATCGGATGAATTAGCCGGATGCGATTTGAGCATGTCGATAGCTGACTGAAATTTCTTATTTCCTATATATGCATTAGCAAGCTCGACTGACACCGCAGGCATATCTTTAATCACGCCTTCCAATAGAGTCTGCGTAGTACTGTAAGCGCCGATTGCATTAAATATTTTGGCGAGCTGTATATAACCCAGAGCATTTTTTGCGTCCAATTGAATGGCTTTTTTGGATTCAAAAATTGCCGCTTTAATTTGACCTTGGTCCGCATACATTTGTGAGGTTTTTAAATGACGTGCGGTTTCTGCATCAATATCATTTTTGCTTTTGCTACAGCTGACGGTAGCCAGCAGCATTATTATTGCTATTAAATTAAATAATATTTTCACTGTGACACCTAAAATACGTGGAGTGAACTAAAACGAATAACCTAAATTAATACCGACTAACTTTTCGCGGTAATTGAATAGGGGATTATTATCGGTACGCTTTTCGTCACTGAAAGATGCTCTTACACTAAAGCTTTTTCCAATTCGATAGGTATAAGCTAAAGCAGCGATTTGGCGTTTATAATTTTCCCCCAGAAGCTCACCGGGTAAATGATTGTCAGACTGCGTGAAGCTAAGTCCCAGACTGCTGGCAGTGGAAAGCATATAATCCGCAGCAATGCTTACGCCAGTTTCA
>Ga0247741_1000415_pt1 | contig 24758 bp, 27 predicted proteins | sample UWRJL213509R2_FD_180945 | JGI IMG/M metagenome (GOLD analysis project Ga0247741, IMG submission 180945) | Plant litter microbial communities from Arlington Agricultural Research Station in Wisconsin, United States - UWRJ-L213-509R-2 | ecosystem: Environmental > Terrestrial > Plant litter >... | reverse complement strand
CGGGTTCGACATTGTATAGCGATAACTCCCTGCAGCGACCGACGTTGTCTGCCAACATAGTGAAAGCCCTGTCGATACTCGCACATCTCCTCGTGCGCCGGCTGAGATCATCGAAGTTTCCGAGGGCGGTTAAAGTGTTTTGCTGAGGCCGTTGCAGCATCTTGCTGGCCCACTTGTAGTCGAGCTTTGTGATGCGGATGTCACTCCATAGACTTGGGGTACAGAGGGCTATCTCCCTCCACGAGTGGAAGACATGAGTGAGCTTGAGCCATTCGTATCGTTTGACTTTGATGGCCACATAATTCTTTGATTCGAGGGTGACGGCGTCCTTCAGATATTTGAAGACGCAGAGAACGAGCTCCGGAGGCAGACGCGACACAGGTGCATGGGGGTTTTGCTGTCTTTCCTTTTCCATCGCTATATGTGGACTTTGAGCCTTCTCGCCGCTACTTCCTTTCACTTCCCGATGCTTGTTGCTTTGAACTTTGACGGGGCGTCCGCCGAGGGGCATCATCAAAACGTTAAAACTAAGCCTTGGTGTGGTAAAACTCGTCTTTCTTCCAACTTCAACAGTTTCGAAAAGAGCTACGAAAGCTCGATGAAGACGAAAAAGGAATACTTCAGCATTTGACTGCAAGTCGGTTCGGCGGCTATCTTGTATGGAGAAAGAAGATAAGATTACATGATAAGATCGTGGCGATGCAATCTACGTCAAGCTTATTTCAAACCTGACGTACCTGACTTCACCTTCCACCGTGTCAAATATTTGTGACTTGTCAGTCCAATGCCTGTAGGTCGCCAACGCATCTAGGCTCAATGGAAGACTGCATAATTTATGCCAGAGGGCTCTTACTGCTGGCGTTTTGCCGTTTCCCGAGCTGTCAGTGTGAGTCGGAATTGTCACTGCGGTGGTCTCGCAAACCTGTGCCATATCTTGTCTATACTCGCTTGGGGCTTCACCCTCCTGCACAGCCATAGTATACATCTGTACTGGTGAATAAACTTTCTTGAGCCTGCATCCGTTGACCATATGCACAGCCTTCAAGGCACTAATGTTAGATTTCATTAACTGCAGGGTCTCCGGGTGGACTATAAAACTCGGTTCAAGTCAATGCCAGTCCTTTACTTCGTCCACCTCACATGTCTCGATTCTCAAGATTCTTCAAGCGTGGCGAGTCCAGCAGGGCGCCACCCAAAGACCAAGACGGATCAGGCGAAAGCCCACTCCCATCTGAGGAAGCCGCTAAGTCGCCCAATAGCCCAGCTTCGAACGACGGGGCAATGTACGTGTCTCTTTATTCCGAGATACAATGAACTAACACGCGCCTTGCAGAGACCTTGTATTCCTTCAAGACACCACTGGGAGTCAAGAGCCCTACATCGCGTCTGCTCGTATCGCCATTAAAGGTATCTGCGAGAAGATCTCCGCCTCGACAAATATCTCCTCCAAGAACATCCGGTTCGGGCTCATCGCTTTCCGGGACCACCCTCCGCAGGATGATACGTATGTGACGAAGAACTTTGGGTTCACGTCTAGCATCTCCACCATGAAGCGACACCTGAAAAGACTCGATGCTGACGGAGGTGGTGATGGACCCGAGGCGTCTTCAGCCGCGCTGGCGAAAGCGCTTAATATGAAGTGGAAGAAGAACGCGACGAAGATGGTTGTGCTCATAACGGATGCACCTCCCCACGGGATTGGCGAAGGTGGAGATGGGTTCCCTCTTGGTTCTCCTGACCGTAAGATTATGCATACGTTCTCCCCGCTCATCCAGTCGCTAAATTAAGACCCCTTTCAGAAAACGACCCGTTGGATATTGCAAGGCAAATGGCTGAGCGTGGTATCACCTTGGTGCGTTGATTCTGCGTGAACACACAATAGTCAAAGCTCATTTTCAACCATTATCACCAGTTCGTCGTGGCCTGTGAACCTGGTCTGAGCCGTTACGCAGTTAGTACTCCAACACTTCACTGGCTCGGCCAAACTCACCTTTCTTATAGAACGCAGTCGACTTCTACAAAGCTCTGACAGAGATTACTGGGTGAGTGCTGTCAGTTTACGTGCGTCTTCAATGACCTCTAATCCAATCCCCAGTGGAAAGATGTTTCCGCTGACAATGGCCCACCGATTGGGAGACTACATTGCAGGAACGGCCGTAGAAACTATCGAAACTGAGAAGCTGATCAGCCAATACGCCTCTGACATCGTCGAAAATGTCTATGGGCAGTCCAGGCCAATAGAGGACGTGATGGGAGACATCCACGAGAAGCTAAAGAGTAATGGCGTCAAGATGAATCGCATGGAAGTTGGGAATGTGTACGCACAGTCGTCAACGATGGAAGACAACATTGAAATCTGGAAGAAGTCTGACAAGGTCTCAGACGGACGTGGACGAGTCACTGCGGTACGTGCACGCCTCCCTGGTTATTGTGACCAGTAGAACTAACGTGAGCCCTCGAACAGATCAGCGAGCCTAGGATGCAAGAAGAATATTCTTCGGGCAGGGCAGCTCCGGAGGTTTCGCTCTTGAATTCTGAAGTTGAATATGCACAGGTACGCCCCACTTCAGATGGTCGTCTTGATAACTCTTTTGACTTGCAATTCAAGGCTCAACGCGTGGTGATGCAAAGTGTGATGAGGAGTTCTAAAGTCAGTGCTGGTGGAATGGTGCGGAAGACTAAATAGAAGTACAAGCTTTGAATTCTTCCTATATACCCCCATCTAATGTACAATACTGTGAACATTGAGCAAGTTGGATTCTTACCCCTAAATCACCTGATCTGCTGGATGATTACGCAATCGTCTGCCGATTATCGATTTCTTTCCTTTGACCACCACGTCGGCTGCACAGATTCCTCATTTTTATGAACTGGACGTTCATTTACTTCAGGAACGACTTTCATCTGTTCTCAAAGCCTTTGTAGGCTCAGAAATTGACCAAATTTGACACACTGACTAGAAGGTGCATTTTCACACTTTGATTTCTTCTACAAAAACTGAAATATTCCGCAGATTGTTTCAATGAGATAGGTTCAAATTTTGGAGGTATGTTAGACAGCCATTTAATTACACTACAACACGAGACACAGCTGATCAATGATGCAGCTCAGACGAAAAACCGATAATTCTTCGTCCCCGCCGTGCGAAAGTCATTTGGTCTGCACTCGTGTTCACCACGAAGATGCGTTTCCATCACATCTATCCTTCCAACTTTATACTTGCACCCCACCACCGGGCACTTGTACCTCGCCCCCGCATGTTCTTCCACAACATGCCTCCAATACCCTCCTGGCCTCGTATGGGTCCCGTCGCACCCACTCCAAGCGCACTTACACGCCGACTTCGTGGCCTTGTTTGTGCTGAAGTCGTGCACTCTCTTCAGGTGCTCTTCGAAGAGCCCCACGTCGGCGAAGACGGCCCCGCACTCGAATGCGCTCACAATCCCCGGAATCTCGTTCCCTGACGAGTCTAAGCGTCCGTTCCTGCCTGAACCTGACAGGACCCGGCAGGTGATTGGCCCACCACCGAAGGTCTGTGAGAGATATGCGGGGGAGTGCCAGTTCTCTGGGTAGGCGGGAGATGAGACTACGGCTGATGGAATGGGTAAGACAGGAGGTGGTCGAGGAGGTTGCATGGGAGAAATGGGAGGGAAGTATGAGGGTGATGTTGAAGACGCTGCGTAGGCTGTAGTGGAAGTCGTGGATGATGAACTAGATGGTGACATAGACCAGAATGACGCGCAGTCGCCCTGCGTCGCTGAGGAGCTGCATGAAGATGCACTTCCCTGCATCTCCATGGGCGGGAAGACTAGTGGTCGGACAGCTTGACTCGAGGGCTCTTCGCTATACCCTGAACCCCGTCCTGTCTCAGTCAAAGAGGATCGCGCTACTTTTTCATAGGCAGGCTCCTCGACTATGTTTGCGCGATGCGCGAATCCGTTGGCGAATGCCTTATTATGCGCTGGTAAATCTTCGACTGAGGAGTTTTGATGTCGGTCTTCCCACCTCCATCCGTTTTCTGGCTCATTGGGGCCGATAGGGCGATATGACATTGATGCCGAAGGGAATGAAGGTGTTGGATATCCAGTTGATGGTCGAGTTGGAGGATGGGATGCATGACTGGTAGACTGGAAACGACGTTGAGTCACAGTGTTGTATGGCCTAGGTCGACGTGACCTCCGAGTGTCTTCGCGTCGCGTAGCTGCGGTGTTGTGCTTGGCTAGTCGTTCTTCTTTAGGAACAGGGAGTATGGATGGAAACGGACGTGGATATTCTGCGGTTGGCCAACTCGCAGCATCTGGCTGGCGTTGAGCTACTGATGCATCATATGTGTCGTTTCCGTTTGCGACTGACGGGTTTTCGACAATAGCAGTTACACGGCATGTTGATGGTCCAGCAGCCGCGTCATGAGTCGGAGGTTTTGCTACCAAGCAAGTAGGGCTGTTCGAAAGCCACTCTTGACACTCTGCCGAGGCCACAGACTCGGCCATGTTCTCAAGGAACGTCCGCTCGTCGAGAAGCTCGGCACCTGCATGAGTAGCGGCATGGTTATAGGCTATGAAGAAATCTCGCAGAGTACTCTCGAATGGGATGTTGTCGCCATCGTCGCTATGCTGTCGCGCTGGCGAAGTGTCTGGCGCCACACATTTGTTCCCTTGTGTGGGCATAGGATCAGGAAGATACATCGATGAACCATATGCGGTCGCGTTCGCTAGGTTGTCGGAGTATCGATGCTCACCCGGATGGACCTGATAACCTGAGTTGGTTGCAGAGGGTGTTCGCATGCCCATGATTCCGATATCATCGAAAGGCTGAAGGGGACGAGGACGAGGAAGCGGGGTGTGGACACGCTGGGTGGCATGGAGCAACAACATCCGATAGCTGCCGTCAATCGCGTGCATGGGTGGAGTGGCTGGGGAGGTCTGGCACACCCTTTCTTGAACGGACGAACTACCTTGCTGGGGAGCTTGATGCAGACCAGAATTAGGATTACAATTGTTGAACCTGTCTCTATTGGTGTAAAGCTGTCCGTTGGAAAGTCCGTCGCGTGTCCTGAAAAAGCTTTGATGAGCACTTGACTGAAGGAACGTTCGACTGAGATGGAACTTACATAGTTCGATGGGACTGGGTGTATCTCAATGCAGGCGCAATGTAATTTCTCGGATGGACGGATGGGCAAGAATTAATGGCGGAAGTTAGGTCAGCGACTCAGATCATCTTCTGCTATATAGCGCGAAGGCCACTAAACGCTTTGACAAATGCGTTGAAGTTCCATAAAAGGAAAAGGCTGCCAAATTAGGCAAATTGACGTTGTGGCATGAAATGCGTACCTCACGCTACCAATAACCATCCAAACCCAGTGCTAAAAGGTGAAAAGGCACTTTTTCCCGGTTATTTATTGAAATATTTTGTGAATCGAGTTCGCGAATTATCACCCTAGGCTTGGATGTCCCTCAAAGAATCTTCATAAGTGTCTATACTCCTCAGGCGAAAACTCGACAATCGTACTTTCGACACCTCTAAATTCTAATGGTCAGAAATTGGGGATGCTACTCAAGCGAGGTCATATGATAGTAGGCTCTGAATAAGCAGAAGAACGAATGTGATTAATTCTAATTAACGCCGATCAATTTTTCAGAACACACGTTCAATCACTGCCAGTTCGCTTCATTCAAAATATGTGAATAGTATTGACCAAGTGTTTCAGGCTTTCAGCTCAGACGTTCACCAAACCTTTGATCTAGAAGCGTGCAAAAATATAAGCGAGTGTAGACATATTAGAGCAAGACAATTGTCGAAAGCAACAGCACATCGGGACAGGGTAGCGTCAGTGATTGTGGTAGTGCGGCGATGCTTTTACGACGATGGTCTAGAATCACCCACAAAGCAATTTCTCCCTTAAAAGATTAGGGTTAGTTTGAGAAAAGAACCAGTCGGGTTTCTATGAGCTCTCAGGATTGTCATGTCCTCGACTCGGACAGCCAAATATAGTCGGTCAGGCTCTTCGGGATCGCGTCGGCCCCGCTGCAGGTTCGATACCTATTGGGACTATATTTCATTTGAAGTGGATCTTCGCAGACCAAATGGGGACGAGTGAATCTTAGAACTTCAGTTGAAAGAGGGTTTCTGCCCCTTCCAACTCCAGGATCACCAATAAATCGAGGCATTATCTCGACTCAGTTGGAGATAGAAGTTTGATCGTTATTTTGAAGCCAATGAATACATATTGTGAAATGGATGAATAGATCTGAATGAGCATTTTTCAGACCTCTCGAGTCCCACAGCTGCTATGTTATCTTCTATGATCGGTCCTCATGGCATAAATGCGGGTTCATCGGATCACACATTATTGGATGAAGACAGCGCCTATTGCAGGGTTATCTCATAATCTGGACTCTGACTATAAAATGATACCCGTGTGTTTTCGCAAGGCTCACAGAGAAAAAATCAATGGGTCATTGAATAGACTAGAACTTGGGAACATTTCAGTCGACAGTGGCATGAGAGCCGAAAATTGAAGTGTGGGTCAAGAACGCGGCTTCCTGTCTTCCAGCCACTAGGGCTTTATCTAACCTACCTCGTGCAAACTCACATTGGGATACAAAAAAGTGAGCTCAAATTAATTTCCCTTCATCCTCCACACTCTCTGTCAAAGCCGCCGCTCAAGGTGGTGAGGCCCCCACCCAGCTGCAGGTTGATCAGATGATTGCTTTCGCCACTTCTCGGAGCGCTTATTTGCTTAGTGTCTTATTGTTCCTCATCCAACTTCTCACTGTCTCAGCAAGGCCCCAATATTTTAGGACTAGAAGACTGAAAACTACAGTAGATGAGACGAAGTTGCTCACCAACGCTGCTCGCATGCGAGCCGGTTTAGGTCCAATGAAACCCAAGGCATTCTTCAATCCTACTCGTGTTAGCGGTACGCCTATTTTACCCATATAGCTTGAAGTAGCAATGACTCATCCTATGACTATTGAAGTTCGCGCAGCAGATACTTCCGCAGTTCCTTCGTAAGAACAACTCTAGCTGTCGAAAATTACTTACTCTGCCTTCCAGGATCACAGGCCACCTTCTTATTCAAAGAGCAGTAGGAGGTGCCACCATCGGATATGTTGAGAAAACTAAGAGCAATTTTGGGTGCGTTGAAACTTTAATCGCCAAGAATTATTTTCTCAATGAAATCTCACCCAGATTTGGCGTCACTAACGTCGCGAGCAACAGAATGGCTGTGACCTTCAACACTGGGAGCGGCTCACCATTTAATGTTGCCGTTGTAAGCAAAGACACCATTACTAGTGCACTCCACATATTGATTACTGTAACTCTCAGACGAGTGGAGGTGGTTTTCCCAATCTTGGATTTTCAGGAGGCGATTTGTTCGGCAGCGTTTTGACAACAGGGGGACCAATATCTGACCAAAAACTATCAGGGCTTCGATGACTTCCAACCGGCTGACGCTAACAAGCCCAAGCAAGTAATCTCTATAAGTAAAGGCGCCATGTTGACAGACCTGTTCATCTACAGCACCTTCCGGATCTGGCCCAATCAGTGCCAAGAACACCTTCGCCGGCACAGATGTACGCAAGTTCCACTTCACTCTTCCAGCCAAAGTTAACAATTTGTTTCCAAACAATCCAGTCCGAGTCTCATATATGGTCTCACTCCGCAAAGAAGTTGATTCGTGAGTTCTAATGCAATTTTCGTTTCTCTGTTTATTCACTCGCACATTCAAGCGCAATGGAGGAACACTAACGGAGGTGAGTTTGAAGCCACAGTGAACTTGAATAAGATACCATTAACACCATCTTTTCTAAGATTTACCAGCCACTATTTTGTGGTATTATGATGCGACAAATCTCCTCGCTATCGTGAACTCTGTTCAAGCCGTAGGCTACGCCGTTGTACGTGATGGACAGTTCTTACAACGTTTCGTTACTGAACTCGTTTCACTTAAGACGATGTCCGTCATTTGATGCATTTCTGTGTATGAAGATCACCATGGAATACGGATTCATGACTTCACGCTTTCGATCTCAAACACTGCCCTAAGAATGCGGCGCCCGCCAAGCGGTCAACGCGGCTCAGCTAAAAATAGTCATTCTGCGTCAGAAGCGCTACACTGCCGGTCAGGAATCACAGAATATCGATTCCAAAAATAACCATCTGGCTCGGAAACTACTATGTCCCAATCGATGATCTCCTGCTGGTTTCAACCTCCAGGCATACCCAAAAGCATACCTCTGTCTGACCAAACCATGGTCGACCTGATTCCCAAAATACGTGCCTATACACAGTCAACTTGATGTCGAAATTTCGACTACTTACAAGTCAGAAGTCGACCTTTAACTGACAATAAGTTGATCAAAGAACACCCGAGCGCGACTTCCAATTTGTATTGAGGGTTATTCTGGTCTCGGGCGTTTAGCAGCAGTGTAGTCGGTGAAGCGTTTCAAGCGAGCTTTCGTTATACAACACTGCTCAGAAAAATGCATTACGTTAAGAAAGCGTGAATCCATCCTCTACTCATCAATAAAAGAACGTCGCGTGTTCATCAAGATTCGGTCTCAGTTGGTGTTGGGTCTTGAATTGTCGTTCAATATCTGTCCAGCTGCAAGACGACATTAAATCGGAGATACGACTTCTGAGGTTTCAAACCTCTAGGATGCATATAGTTGGCAGATGGTGGAATCTTGCCAGCGCTCAGAAGCAGGCCGTTGGCCCTCTGGCCTCAGCTCTCGTACTGTATCTTCGAACTGACCGCATCGCAAATATGACAGCTCATCTTCCGCGGGGCGATGAAACTTGTCACTGGAGATACTATGTGCTTCTCTCTCGGATGCACACGAGCACACAAAGTGCGACTCTTATAAAAAGAAGCTGGCTAGCCTGCTTAACTCATACCAACAGAGCCGGTCTCTGCCCACCTCCTCCAAGTCGCTGAGCGCAATTTCTCACCCAACTGCCACCTGCTCAAATACTATCATAACTATGCTTGGAATCACAACAGTGGCGGTACGGACAACATTAAATAATTCGATATATCTCAGCTTAACGAGAGGTTTTTCCTTTGCAGATTACTACCTTACTTCTAGCCGTGCAGGTCGCCTCCGCCACCGAGATTCATCACGTCATTCACGACACTCGGTCAGACAGATATCATGTCTATCGCCGAGACGGTTCGGTCTACGGTCGATTCAATGACTACGAAAGCTTCAAACGCGAGATTGAATACGAGATGCCCAGCGCAAGGGCTACAATAGCATGTCCTGCATTAACGCTTGAACAAGCAAAGACTCGTGCGCCTGCCTCCCTATTTTACGTGCTACCTCTCAGCTAACGCCGAAACGTTACCCTCCAGTACCTGGCTGGGGAAAGATTGAACAGTACGCCAAGGATACCTATGGCACGGGAGGCTGGAATATCGTCGTCAATCCTGCAGAGGTTAGAGTTTTTCTTTAACTGTATTACGAGTCAAACCCTAAAATCCCCTGAAGTATCCTGATGCATCAGCCAATGTATGTGTTGATTCCGAGGTCGTACAAGTTGAAATGACTAGTAATCCTATTTCATTGCTGGAACAAACTTAATTGAGCTAACTTTCTCGGAAGGTGCACCCTCGTGCGATATCCAAGAGAGCACCATCAAAGGCAAATATGACCAGACTAATGGGACCGTAAAGCTCACTCATATGGAGGGCGCCACAAATGAAGCAACTTGGACTGTTACCCGTAAGCTGCTTTCGCTTCCCCACGGCTATTGAAACCTGAATTTGTCGCATATGCCACCAGAGTCAACATCCATCGGTGCAAGCGCCACATTCTCTGTCGAAATGGCTATTCCAAAGGTTGCCAAAGTAAGTGGAGGAGTGTCTATAACAGCCGAAGTTACGAATGAAACTGGAACGAGGTATTACCTATTTCCCCCCCACTACTGCTGTTTCGGCTGAGATCCAAACTTACCTTCAAGTTTCAAAACGTCCGTCAATAATCAAGTAACTCAAGAGCTTTCCTATGATTCGGTCCCTGGAAAAGAGTGCTCCGCATCGGTATATAAAAATTATACATGTCATGGTTGATCAACCGATTGAATTACCATGCGATTTATAGATGACGACCAGAACCTGCAGCTTGAATGGCCAAGGAAAAGTTCGCATGGTGGCTAATGGTTTCATTTGGTTCAATTACGAGGATAAGGTACGTCTATTGTGATTCGAGTGGGCCACTATCTGATCTTAGATCTAAAGCGTGCACCTGTCAACGACCCTAATGGTGGCGAACATTACAAATGTAAGTTGATAGTCTTTGGTCTGTAAATGAACGCTAATGATTCCATCTTCTAGACGCGGTCAATATCGCTAGCGCAGTATCTAACATGGACGAACGTTCGTCTTGGTTGGACTTCGTTGGATCAATGAAGACCACGTCATGCTCTGATTATCAAGTACACTGCTAATTAAGAAGCTGCACTCTAACCATCTGCTAAATGCGAATGTGGGAGAGTAAACGAAATATATTAGTGTAAGATGTACATAAGAGCATCAGCGTGGCAGGAATCTATCCGAAATGACTTGATGTGCTTCAGTTTTGGTTGAGATAACACTGGAGATTTGGAGTAGTTAAACACTGACACACTTTCGCCTTGAATAGAATCAATGTACTGCTGAAATGGAGGAGGTTCATGTGGTCGATGTATGTGATCATAAGAAGTGGCACGACCAAGGCACGATGGTTTGTACTACTACCAAACTGTTGCGAGCTTCGCCGAGGTCCAAAATTTCTCGCAAAGACTGAAGAAGTGCATGATATTGCCGATCCCAAGATGAGAAGCGCTGAGTCTCAGGAGATGAAAAGGCTCGCTTCTGAATATGCAAAGTTGGGAAAGCTCTCAGAGTTTGGATCCCGTAGGAGTTGGTTCCCTTACCAGTTGACAAGTGCTGGTTTTGGTCAGCGATCTGTCGATTTTTAGAGGAGATGATCTCCTGCTGTATTTCAGCGTTTCCGAAGGTGAGCAAGAATCTTGGCCAATGAAAATATCATTTAGGGTAATACCAGGCGCTCCATATGCTCATCGGACGTCGATGGACCATGGAACAGAGTGTACTTTATGTGTGGATTTGATGATATACTGCCTTATAGCGTTCAGATTGCGCCACACCTGGACCTACCTGGACCTTCTTTACTCATTTGAGAAGTGGCTACTGGAGCCTGTCCTCGTGGAACGGAGGCAACCTCGTCGCAGAGACCTGTATTTCATTCGTCCTACAGCGTTCTTTTCCGCCGCCTCTGTATTTATCCCTACCATCTCTGCGGTGGAAGATGCGCCGATGGCTCAGTCGGAAGAGAAGATGTAATCGTGGTCGTAAACCCTCTTCCGTTGACGCGCGGACCTCTTATTTGTCTATCATTTGATTTACACGCAAAAATGATCATCGAACTCTACAATATACACGACCCCCTTCCACTCAGTTCCTCGTAAAATTATGACCGTCTTACATCTTGAGGATTAATATATATGCTATCCGTATTATCAAGAGGAGTGGTGTGGTGAACTCTCAAACTACCGGAAATATGCGACCCCATCTAGCGAGATCTCATCCAACAAGGACCAAACCATTTCCCCACTCGCCGATCCACCCCTCCATAAATGCAGAAAACCCGAACCATCTGCATTCGCTATTTCCAGGTTGGAGATCTTCGTAAAGGCTTGGGCTAGGACGCCAACTTGGGATAAACTGAAAGACGCGCGTTCGAGGTATAAGTTCACCAAACTGGGACAATGTGGATGACCACGCTGGAGTCCGTTCTGCAGAGCAGCTATTAAGCCTCGTACTGCGTCGCTATCCAGGCCTGACAGCTTCAACTTCCGTAGGCTCCCATCGTGTAACCCTCCAAAACACACGGAGTATGTTTGAATCCATCTCCTGTACGTTGCCTCCGAGGACTCATTATCAATAGGTGTCGCGATTTTTATGTCTGAAAGGGAGAGCGACGTAAGCGTCCAGCCCGAAATTGATAAGTGGATAGTTGTGTCGTGCACTATGAAGCTGTTGGTTACGGATAAGTCAGACGAACACGAATGACGGTCAAGTATGTACGATATAAGCCCTCCGTTTTCGACGATCAGTTCCTGAAGTGAGCTGTTGACAAATACGCTGGCCCGAGTCACTCGAAGATGAGTGAGAGGAGGGGCTTGGAACATAAGAGGGATTTCCTGTCGATTTACATCTGTCTGGAGTATGTGGAGATGGGACAGTTGCGATGGTTGCGATGATTCTTTTAAGCAGGCTAGTAGGCCGGCTTGGATGGAGATTATATCCTCGCAAAGTCCGGCGATGCGTAGAGTCTGAATACGAGGAACGTGGTGGGAGAACATTGTGGTCATATCCCTCAATTGTTGTTGATACCTTTCTGTGACATGGAGGAAGGTAATAGTGGTCCGACAGAAGATGTCGATGTGTAGAGATTTCTCTCCAGATCGAGCGAGAAGATCAGATGTAAGCTCGGGATAAAGGAAGGCTCGTTGTCCTAAATGAATTTGACACCATGCTTTCTTGTGGGCGAGCAATGTGTATCGCCAAGTAGTGCACACCCAGGAGAGCGTTAGATGGTATATCGTGAGGGGTTGAAGCTGGGGAAGATTGAAGGAATTGCGCCAAAATTGACCTTGGGCTGCCTCCTCCTGATCAAGGAGACCACGCGCGCCGATGTCGAAGATGTGAAGTAGGAGCTCGGTTGGAACATCGGTGACATACATGTTTTTTGGATCGGAGTGTTCGCGGCTGGTGTTGACGATGGCGTTTTCAAGTTAGATTCTGAGATTGCCATGACGTAGTGCCCAGTCTTTGGGCACGTGATTAATGCAGAAGTGTCCTAGATTCGCGTCGTGAGAAATCTGGCTGCTAGAGGACCCGAGCGCTCTCGAAATCACAATTTTGATCAGACGGAAGAGCAATGCTAAATAATCGGTGAATGCATCAAGCTCTAAGAGAAAAATTGGGTGGCTAGAAAGGAATGATTGCGGAAAAAAATTCCAGTCCCAGAGAGGTGTTGCGACGACGCGCCTGTGGGAACTTCGCGAATCGCGAGCAGCGACGAGGCAAGGTTGGCGACGACATTAAGTAAACTATTCGTACATTTGTATTTTATCTGCCATTAATTGGCTTGGCTGCTGTGATCATCTTATCCTCCAATGCCGCTGAAGGTTCAAGCCCATGTCAGAGAACACGGAACACGATAAGATACTTTTTTTCAGGTGGGAAATGATTGCGGCCTGAATTGAAGCAAGATATGTTAAATAATGTGTACCATTCTGACCTTTTGCGAGGAATGATGGATCATTTTATATATATATTCTGACACATGTACCGAGGTGTCGGGATCTGAGTAGACAATATTGTGTGTTTTCACTCAAAGAGAAGTTCTCCTTTTCTGTACGATTTTAAGAGACGGTAATCAAAGTGAAAGAAGAGGGCCATGAGTTATTGATATCCGTCCACGAGGCGACCCCTTGGATGCTTCCAACGCTACAGAGAGAAACACTGGAATATTCTGAATTCTCGAATGTAGTAAGGCGGAATTAATTATGTTGATTTTCCAATTCCATGCTGCATCACGGTCGCTCGAGGTGATGATTGTATCGCGTCGCTTTGCTTGAAAGAGAACGGTAGAGCTTCATTGCGGTCGCAATGTCGTGTTACTGCATGGAACAGCGTCACATTTTCTACACCCTATTTGAGGTGTGAATCACGTCGCGGCCAGCCATTCCTATACAGGGACTTTCAAACACGTATCTTTGTAGCAAGAAAAGAGATTTATAGGCCTCGTCATGCATGGTCATGAAGAAAAACGACACTCAGCAGGCCAAAAAATCTAACGAAGATCTTTCCATCCTGTATATACGTAGGCAACAGAGTCTAGCGGGTAGAGCATTGAACGAATCCCAGAGGGGTAACCGGCAGCAGTGGCCGTAGCAAAACAATTGCGCATCAATAATGTGTCACTCGTGCTGAGCTTGAGATTTGGCAGTTGTGGGTTGCATAGAGGAGCAGTAAACAAATTTTGAGGGAAATTGAGAGCTGTTTGATCTGCGAGATTCGGAATGATGTCTGCCGCCTGGCAGGTAGAAGCTGTGGTGGCGTAGCCTCGACCCATATTTTAACGGGTCCGATTTTCCACTGAAGTTCGCGTCCTCATTCTTCTTCGCTTCATCTTCTGGTCTCCACTCTGTATAGAATTCCAAATAGTCCCAAATTATTACGTCTAGGCGCTGCCGAGTTAGTAGTTCAGAAGTCCAGGAAGTTTTTAGTTGCTCGTTTAGAAGCCTCGAGAGCAAGGGGTCTCAAACGCGCAAATGATGGTGGCTCAAAGTAGTAGTAAATCGGTACATTTATTTAATCAATTGGAATGGGATGTGAGCAAACTAAGCTTAAAAAATTCTCAAATTATTAGAAGCCCTGTAGATAGACTATAAAATGGCCTCGGGGACTACAATTTCCTTGGTATTAGTCCTATGTCATAATGTTTCGACAGCTGTAAGGTTCCATTGACACGTATGAGTATCATTAGCTGCCATCTTTCAGCGCGGCGTTGACTCGGATGTGTTACTGTGGCAGAAAATTTAGCTATCCACCCATTTGCCTCACAAGCTGTACGTCGAGTCTCCAAGGTCAAGCAGAATAGAACTACCCTTTTTTTATGTGTTTTGTCGTTGGTCGCTTTGCTTATTTAACAAAACAAACTCTCTGCGATGATGAACAAGAATGCCGGGGCGGTGTAGCGTGTGACAACACTTAAGGGCCCTTCTAATAGTTCTATATTTAGAATCTCGTTCCTTATATATCAGAGGGGGAGGGGTGTTGGCTGTGCTTACACATCATTGGACTTTTCATAATCTGGGGCTGATTATGGAGTGTTTATTCGGCATTCCTTCCTAAATAAGCAGCTTTGCACCAAAATTTGAATAAATCTTCTATAATCGGCCACAGATTATGAAAGCTCCAACGATGTGTTAAACGCGCTAGACATCATTGTGTTGCTGAGTTACGTTTTGGATACCCCCTGCTCGACGCCAGACTATAAGCCTCTTCAAGTCTCTCTCCTAGCCACTTTGTCCGTCCTCGATTCTTCCCCCATTTACATTCCTACGGATGTCGTCGACTCTGCCGATGATACGGCGGATTAGATGGTTCAATCTTGCAGTACTCACCATTACCCCCGCTATTGCAGCCTATGGCATATGTGTTGTCAAAGCTCAACGTGACACAGTCGCTTTTGCTATAGCGTACTATGTATTTTCAATGTTAGGTGAGTACAGAGACTATCAGTTGATTTACTCTACTAACAAGTATTTCTGCAGGGGTCACAGCGGGTGAGCGACATACTGGATATCTAGATATCGGTTCGAACTTCTCACATTTTATAGGATATCACAGGCTTTGGTCTCATCGTTCCTATAATGCAACCATCCCTCTTCAAGTATTCCTGCTCGCTGCTGGGGCTAGCGCTGTCCAAGGATCGGGCTACTGGTGGGCACGCTCACACCGTTCGCACCATCGATACACCGACACCGACTTAGACCCATACAACGGAAAACGTGGGCTACTATATACCCACATCGGCTGGATGATCCTCAAGTCGGATAAACACTCCGGTCCTTCAGATGTCTCCGATTTGAAGAAGGACCGACTTGTTCAATGGCAGCATCGTCACTACTTCCCACTCTCGCTCTTTTTTGGCTATGCATTACCCGTTCTGGTACCTGGCCTGTTGTTCGACGACTGGTGGGGTGGTGTGTGCTTTTCGGCGGCGTTCCGTTTGGCTCTTGCACACCAGGTTAGTCGCTTCTTTTGCTGATCGCCTACTGAATCCCCATATTCGCGGTTTAAACAACAACAGAGCACCTTTTGCTTAAACTCCGTGGCTCATTGGCTTGGTTCGACGCCCTACGATGATGTCTACACTCCAAGAGACCACCTGCTAACCGCCATCCTCACCATGGGCGAAGGCTATCACAACTTCCATCATCAATTCCCCATAGACTACCGGAATGGTATACTCTGGTACCAATATGATCCTACGAAGTGGTTCATCGCGCTCTGCGGCATTTTCGGATTCGCGAATCACTTGCGTGTCTTCCCATCCAACGAGATCGCCAAGGGAAGCCTGGCTATGAAGTTGAAGGAGCTCAAGAGAGTTCAGGATAAGTTAGAATGGCCAACACCATCTGAAAAGCTGCCTGTTGTAACCTGGGATACATGTGCGTTCAAACTCCAACTTGCAACTTTTACCGCATTTGCTCACGTTTTTGTAGTCCAAGACGAAGCGAAGATAAGGCCCTTGATACTTATCTCTGGTTATATCCACGATGTTTCAAAGTTCTTCGACAAACACCCTGGAGGTGCCCATATCCTCGAGGATAACATCGGCAAGGATGCGACGACAGCATTCTTTGGTGGCTACTATTCTCATTCTAATGCGGCCCAAAATGTCAGTGCTCTCCGATTCTCGATCTAAACATAAAAGTAACGGCCTTTCTCCAGTGGTTGTCGATGATGCGTGTTGGTGTCTTGGACGGAGGCGTCGAGATCACTGACAAGCCGCCTGCGGCTCTCAGGAAAAAGCTGTTCATTGAACGTGTCAATAGATGAAGTGCCCAATTATACTCGGAGCATTTAGCATGGAGACTAAGTAGATTATTGACATGGTCAACTAAATGAACTATACTCCAGTGACTAAAATACAAGTTTGCCACTAGATACAGTCAGTCTGAAACTAGATATGAACCGATCTATACTCCCGTAGTATACATTGGCTCGTCCTCGTCATCTTTCCTGGGTTTACCCCTGAAAGCCCGTCGTCTATAGGGCTCACTGGGCACGGTCGCAGCTTGTAAGGACCATGGTGTATTCCTCGGGGTGCAGGTAACAATCGGGGGTACAGTAGATGAGCGTATTCTAGGAAGATGCGATCGCTACGATACTGGTACTTATACAAGTCCAACGAAGCATGTGATAGTACTAAAGTGTCCGAACGCGAGTAAGACTGGGCGCCAGGCTTACAACCCCTACAGTAAGCAAGCCGTAGAAATTTGGGACTTCCCGCGCCGCCTCAGCGAGGTTGGATATCTCAGCATATCCCAGGCCGTTATGAGCATATTTACTCTAGGAACTTTTCCAAGCGCCGAAAGTGACCCTTAAGGATTGTGATACAACTCGTAATTGATGGGTTTGCGCCCAGACGTTCCGAAACTACTAAGGACCTGCATGAGTTCGAGCTTCATTTTTGCGTATAATTGGTAGATATCATAATCCTCACATAATAAAAATTTCTACTGCACAAATACATAGTCAGATGATATTGGTCTCGGATTTTGCTTTCGGCGCTTAATTGAGGGAGGCGCGGCCTGGTATAGTAACGTGTTCGCGTCGGCTCCCATTCGTGCTACGAGCGCCTCCCTTCTGTTCACCTGACCTGACGAGCATCGCGAGTCTTCTTTTCTTCTCTTGTACGACTCGTTTCCTCGCCCGAATTCACCCCGTACATATGACCGTACGTATATAAACCACGATAGCCCGTCGATCGAGCTCCCCCCAGTGGTTTGCTACGGCAAACCACTGGGCATTATAATCTAGATTTCCTGCATATAGTGCGCCTTTGGATAAGTATGGGCTGAATCAGCGCTAGTCCTATGTGTGGCATATTCTTGAAGGCTTGGAAATCCCATACTACATCATATAAATTGCGGGTATTTTCTGGGAGAGATGAGCATGCTCGGTGAATAATCGTCGCTTCCTTGGTCTGGACCAACAACACTCCAGAAGCCACATGAACCCTCTCTGTTTCTGTGCTAAGTACGTCAGTTTCACTCAACGCGCAGGTGTGCTATTGATGTTGGATCCGTGTTACAGCATGTGTAAATCTCCATATCATCTTGTGATGTTTCGTGCGACATGAGGTAAGGTAGACAACTACAGTAGTGTATGGGGGGTTTGAAAAGAGGACGGCTTGATAATCAACGAGCCGTCCACTTTCCAGGGCGAGGGGCTGATGGCATGCAGACGGATGAACCCCAAAACATCGGTCCCTCTACCACCAGTTGTTGATACTTATGTGGATAAGAATAGATAACAAGGTGTGGGCGAGTGGGAAGAAGAAACGTAGAGGCCGAAACCGAGACGTCGCCAGAGACTGTACGGTGACGAGGGAGGCGTGAGGTGGAGGTAAGTAAATCGCACCTGTCCACAAGAAGGCGCACCCGCATTTCACGGGTGATCGAGTCAGAAGAGCGAATCATCAAGTTAACATTCACCCACAGACCAAGAAACTATCAACTTACACCTGTAGTATTTGCTATCTTTAGGGCCATTGACAGGTGCGCGCTGAGAGGGATCTAGAAGCTGAGCGCAAGAATCGGTTTAGTTGTTGTCGCAAGATCATGTAATGCTTTAAGAGCCATTATCCGATGCCAATAAGTGGTGTGCTGGACATTCGCCCTTGCTTCCCCAATCCTAAAGAGAAGTAAGCCAAATTTCTGAAGTCTTCGAGTTGTTGGCACGGACCAAGGAAGCGGTGATGATTTGTCATCGAGCGTGCCGCAAAACCATGTCGCGCCTACCTGAGTTGACGGTCTCTTCTTCATTTCCTGTAGAACAACGCCTCCTTCAAGACAAACGCACGAGTAGGTTACTCCTATGTAAGTCGAATATAGCTTCGTAATGAAGACTGAAAGGATCTAGGCCGACGCGAACTAACGATGTTTTTGAGCCCAGTGGTTGCCATTCGATCGATGCCTCAGGAGAATGGCCATGGAATATCTCCCAGCTGCACTGGTTGCACAGCAGGACAGAGGCTTCGCTGGAGAGTGTGAGTTGGGGATCTTGTGAAATAGGTCGAGCAGGGTATGTGGACCGCAGCTTTCTTGTGTTGGGTGCTTGAGATCCTGGAGACACACACTGGCAAAATTTTCTGCCTTCGAAGCAGCCCCAGGCAACCGTCATGGCTAGTGTTTTGAAACTCCTGGCGAATGCGCCTCTCTACTCCAGATTGTCTCGACGTAGCTTCTTGGGGTTTCTGGCTTGGTACAGGTAAACAGGACCGGTCTGGTCTGCCTCTACTATGGCCTATTACGACATTTAGTCGTTACATTGTCTGGTAGCCCAGGAAGGCGGGTTCATTGCGCTTTCTAGTCGCTTTTGATTAAAATTTTCTCTGTTGGATTTCTGTGGTGGGATAGGGAAAATTTGTTGATGCAGTGCCTGTTGCATCCAATGCTCTGGAGGCGAACGAGGGTTTAATATGGGCCTATGGTGTAACTGTTCCTCTGCTTCTGTGTCATTTACCAGCTAGAATTCCAGTTGGCCGACAGCTCCAGTCTTTTCGCAGTCAATATACGACTCGTAGGCAAAGGGTTCAGAACTTCGGTGACAACTAGTGCAGCTCGCTGTCCAGTAGGAAGTCTGGACTCTCTTTTCGTGCGTCTTCAGCCCCACCCAACAGTTTTATATGTTCCCATATTTCCAATCTATTATCTGAGCGAGGCGAAGATAGCAGAATCTCGGTGGTGATGGATATTGGCGTGAACGGTGCTGAGATCGAACAGTCTTTCCACATCCCTGGTGTAATACAGTGCCTTTTGCGTCGAATCCTTGTGAATGACGGAGGTGTCACTGGGGTCGACGCCATCTTGGTGAGGGCCACTGCCCGTGATGGTCCATAAACGTCTGATGGTGCACGGATCTCTGTTGCTGCCGCACAGCGATGCTATCCTTGATACATCAAGACTCAGAGGCGGGTTCATGAGTGCATGGAGTCATTCCTATACAAAGTGCATCTAGGGTCTACCGTGTTAAACACGCCATAGCAGTAAGTAAGCCTCTCGCCGAAAACACTCTCGATCTCCTGCGCTTCTGCAGAGTGCATAGTTTCGATGTGCTTCTTCAACTTATTGACGCGACAGAATGGGTGAGTACTGCTACCCGTTTTTGTGGACAATTTCCTCGTGCTGTGTGAGGACACAACGGGAAAGGACAGCGAAAGTGAACAGTATGGTGTTCGATATGCCGAAGGTAGCTGGATTCCAGCATCTCCTTCTTACATTTACCGATCTCGCAGCGCCTCTTCCGACCACCGGATACATTGGTCCGTAGAACGCCGTGCTTGTGTTTGAGGTGTTCCACAAAATGCTCGGGATTCTTGATCATAATCTCGCATTTCTTCTTCTTTGTGAGACACATCGGACATTGAAACTTCCTTCAATGGCGAAGCTCTGCGTGCCATTGAGGGGTTGTCCAAGCCCGTTGAGTGGAAGATGTTGAAGAGATAGGGGAGGAGGAGGAGGAGGCAGAATGCGAGGTGAAAATAGAAGGTTCGTCACCGGAGAACGACCAGCTTGATGCAATGTCCAATAAAATGTATGGTGAATGATAACCTTCCTCATAATGTGACGATGTGAATGTTAACAGCCAATAAACGAAGGGAATAGACCTGACTGACCAAGAATCCTCCGTATCCCTCTATAAGTCCGTCCATTTGGCTGATATAGTCGGACGAGTTGACCCGCTCAATAAAGCGGTCAATTTCATCGTTCATCCAGATCTCATCGCTTTGGTTTCCGAGCCAATGGGGACCCAAGCCTGTCGCTAGATTCGAAGGGGAACGTTGATCGCCTGAAACCCGTGATTTTTTTCGCTCATCTCGAACTTGAGCTTGAACTTTCGAACTTATTTCTGGATTGTCCTGTTACTCAAAGGTTCAGAGTTCAGTTCTTCCCCAGTGGTCAATTTTAGCCGACCACTTACGAAGGTGTTAGCAGCGTTACCAAGGGAGCTGTTTTATTAGTGTAGATTAAAATCGATGTGTAGAAGTTTTGAGTGATGCCTGGCCAGTGGCAGGTGACAGAGCGCGCACGCCCATTTTCTGAGCAGTCGACCTAAATCTCGTAGAACCAAGCGTCTCTGGGCAGGGCCGGCTGGAATTCCTTCATGGATGGACTCGGAGGAGGGAAGAATACGGCCGCTATGTATGTTTCTGTGCCTTCCCCGATCCCGCTTCAAGGCCCAAAAACATGACCTGGCATGTGCATTCTACCTAGAACAAGCCATAGACCACTCGACTCGCAAGTGGCATGTGTACTTTCGCCTAAATGGGCGGGTTGTATCGACTCCCGTTGTGGAGCCCGTCCAGGCCTCTATTTCTATCGAGGAGATCAGGTAGAATTATGAATTCCGTATTAGCTAACATCTAGCTACGCAGTGCGGAAATCTGAGTACGAGTCCGAGATCTACTTATCTAACCTCCTGTGCCAGTCTGTGACATGTCACGAGAAGCCATTTGTTGTCTCCAACCCTCATCGATATGGCTGACGGTCGCCACCAGACTGCCAAAGAGCCGAAAGGGTTTCGCAATCGACTGAAGAAGGCCTTTGGACTTGGATCGAAGAATACGCATCAAAGCCGCTCGAATTCGCCTTTGGACGTCGTTCCTTCGTCAGTTGTTGGTGCGGATCCACTCATTCCTTCATCTCCACTTGTTGCCGAGCCTCCGACCGCTCGCCTCTCCGCATCCACTGTAGCAGCAAGGCCAATCGACCCTAAAGAAGCTGCGAAACTCCGAGCCAAATACAGCCGCTTTTGTATCCTTGTTATCGGTAGAGCGAATGCTGGAAAAACGACGCTGCTTAAGCGGGTGTGCAACACAACTGAGGATCCGTGCATTTACGACAAGGACAAAAATCTTGTGAGAAATAGGCTTATTATGAGATCTCAGTCTCACCATTTCGTCACCAACAGCTCGAAACGACCTCGAAGGTGCCGACCTGGTGATTTCTGCAACATTATCAGGCCTTTTGACTGATTCTGACACCGTAGCGGGGGATCCACGATGTGCGTCGTGCATTCGCCTTCAAGAGCAATCCAGGATTTATCTTCCATGATTCTCCTGGTTTCGAGGCGGGGGGCGAGAAGGAACTCGAGGACGTGATGGATTTCATTCAACAGAAGTCGAAGTCTAAGAAGGTTGATGATCAAATCCATGTCATTTGGTGCGATTTATTGACTTTCTCGATGTGACTCAAATGACGATGTGCTCAGGTTCTGCTTTGATCCGGATGTGTCCCGTCCTTTGCTGCCATTGGAAGTGAAATTCTTCAACGAGCAACGCGCCGGGAATGGTAAGTTCATTTAGAAGGTCTAAACTCTCGTCAGAAACCGACAAAATACAGTACCGGTCGTGGCGATCTTTATGAAATTCGACGATCTCATCATACAGGTCCTTGACAGGAACAAAAAACAACAGGAGAATACCAAGATCGCTCTTGATACCTTAGAGGAGATATTCATGCAGCCGCTCAGAGGCTTCAAGTTCCCACCTCATGCTTATGTGCGCTTCGAGGGTACGCCTTTCTAATCCAGCAGCCAATGTGAGGATTGATGTCATATCCAGCCCTTCACGAGGACGAAGGTGATCATCAGAAACAAGTTGGAGAACTAATCAAACAGACGGCGACATCGATGGACGACTTAGCACTGAAGATGCTGTTCGTCACCGTCCAACAAAACAACTTGGAGGCTTGTATCGAAAATGCTGTGTACCCGTACGTAGTCCACTCATCCGGTGTTTTTTCAGCTCATCGTCTACTAAGGGGTATCTTTGAAAGGATTAATACAATGGTAATTTTTGATATGAACGCTAGACATGTCACCATTGAAACAAACGAAGTGGGAATTGATATACCTGACCGCAAGCTGGTTTGGACACTGCTATTGGACGGTATGTAATCACGTTAAATGCACTTCCTAAGGCCGAAACTGAAGTTGAGAAGAGTCATGTGAGAATCCCCTTCTTTGTTAATAATCGAACACAGCGATGACGGATTCTAGGATGTAGGTACTATGACCATATCATAAGAAGCGATACTAACACATATATTTAGTATGTAGGTGCATAGGAAGAGCTTTGAGATTTTTGCTGAAAGGCGATTTCTAAGGAAAATGAGGTAATGTTTGAATTGCTAGCTGGCCAATCTCTGAATATTGCCTACAGGAGGTAATGACGAGATTACAGAGTTGATTTTCAGTGCTGAAATTGCCTGCATGAAATCCCATCCAGCTTGTAAGCCATGTTCACTTCCTCGCTCGATTTCAATCGCTGACATTGCCTGCATGAAATCCCATCCAGCTCGTGAGTCATGTGCGCTTCCTCTGCTCGATTTCAATCGCTGACATTGCCTGTGCGAAATCCCATCCAGCCCGTGAGTCGTGTGCGCCTCCTCTGCTCGATTTCAATCGCTGACATTGCCTGCGCGAAATCCCATCCAGCTCGTGAGTCGTGTGCGCCTCCTCTGCTCGATTTCGATCGCTGACATTGCCTGCATGAAATCCCATCCAGCCCGTGAGTCGTGTGCGCCTCCTCTGCTCAATTTCGATAGCTGACATTGCCTGTGCGAAATCCTATCCAGCCCGTGAGTCGTGTGCACCCCCTCTGGTCAATTTCAATTGCTGACATGGCGTGCATGAAATCCCATCCAGGCCGTGAACAGTGTGCGCCTCCTCTGCTCCATTTTGATTGCTGACATTCACTTATGCATTCTCTAGTTTGTAGCTACTCTCATGTGCTATCCTCTCCTCACTCCTTAACACGCCTGCATTTCACAGACAACTGATGTTCACGATGTTGTTAGTGCTCAATTCAACGTAAGATCACCTCACCTTCCCCATTTACCACCACTCATTGTTTCTAATTCCCATAGACACCATCTCTGTATGCTTTTATAGGTCCGATCACTACCATCCTTCCTCCTGTGACTTCTTTGTTTCTCATCATAACATGTCTAGCCATACTCATCTGTCTCGAACATTCTTTCTGGGTTACCCAGCGGGGCTCTAGACCTACCAAGGGCTTTACTGAAGCCTTGGACACTTATCTCAAGGACAAGCATGCACTGCTTGATCAAAAATTGAAAGACTACTTGGCCTCAAAAGGGAGCAATGACTGGATCACCACGAAATATTCCCCAACTGACGATGAGTGCGCTGAAGTTCGGAAGATAGTTCTTGACAACCTCCTTCGTATGGCTGGTCCTTGTCTTCTTTAAGTTTGTGTTACTGATACAATATCTTCAGCCCATCCTAAACCCTCCACTTGACATTGGGGTCTGCATCTCAGCTCCGTCCCTTGCGCACATCTGCAAAACCTGATTTTGGCCCATAGCAAACCATGGCGCCTCCGCCAAGGGCATAGGCCCACACTTCAACCTATAGTAACCCATAGGGTCGTAGCATTACATAGCACACGTCAGATTCTTGGTAGCACCATGTAGTGTACCTAAACGGCTGCGCAACTGTTCATAGAACATAGATCTGAGATTGTTCCATTCTCTGGTGTAGACGAGGCGAGCCTGTTTGCCGCCCAATAACGCCCAACACACGCGCTCCCAAATCCGTCTGTTGATTGTTGACGAGCCTATCGTGAATCGTGAGAAAATCATATTCAGTTTGACCACTGCTGGCGCTTTCTGGAAGGCAGCTCGAACGACGAAGGATCCCCCAAGTCCAGATGACCTGCCCTAAACAGGCACATTGATAATAGCTGGATCCTTTGACTACCTCATTCAGTCACCCCACATAAGTATGCGCTCACACTTGACCTCCGCAAAGGCATCTCACTGTACGGTGGACGGGAACCGCATGGTTCGAGCTTGCTCACACTTTGGTTTGGCCGCGAGCGCTCACGTGCCCACACCCCCTATTGTACCTATCACCTACT
>Ga0247741_1000414_pt1 | contig 24793 bp, 25 predicted proteins | sample UWRJL213509R2_FD_180945 | JGI IMG/M metagenome (GOLD analysis project Ga0247741, IMG submission 180945) | Plant litter microbial communities from Arlington Agricultural Research Station in Wisconsin, United States - UWRJ-L213-509R-2 | ecosystem: Environmental > Terrestrial > Plant litter >... | reverse complement strand
TTGACTAGTCCTAAATAATCGATACAGATTATTAGACAAATATATTTAATTAAACACCTGTAAGAACTTTTTTTACAGGTGTTTTTCTTTTATAAGTTCTCATTTGTATTATGTTTTGTTGGTGCATTTGATTAGGGGTGAGCATATAATTAGAGTAATGTGGCCTTTTATTATTATAAATATCAATTGCATTTTTCACTAGAGCCTTCATCACAGCAAGCTGCTGATTAAACTTATCAATATTAAATTCTTGTTTTAGAATTCCATTTATTCTCTCTGCCACTGCATTTTCATATGGATCCGAGTTTTGAGTCATACTGCATTTTATACTGTTTTGATCTAATAGTTTTTGATATTGATCAGAACAATACTGTAGTCCCCTATCGGAATGATGGATCAATACTGAGCCTTTATCATTGCGCTGTTTTATTGCATTTTTTAAAGCCGTTAAGGTACTTTGAGTATTCATGTTATCTGCCACATTAAAGCCCATTATTCTTTTAGAGTAAGCATCTGTTATTAGACTTAAATAACAAGGATTATCTCTTTTTCCAATATAAGTTATGTCTGATACCCAGACTTGCTCTGGTCTGCGGATCTGTAAATCTAATATTTGATTTTGATGCTTTCTAAATCGGTGATGAGAGTTTGTTGTTATGTGATAAGAACGTTTGGGCATTATCAACAAATGATTTGCTCTAAGTATATCGATAAATTTATCTCTGCCGATTTTGAGTTGATGCAATTGAACTTTTAGAAGATAATACAGTTTTTTTGCTCCTATTCGGGGCATTATCTGTCTAGTTTCCAAAACCAGGCTGATAACTTCTGAAGCCAGATGCTGTCTGGAACTGGTTCTTTTTATTCTTCGATAATAAACCTGTCTGTCTATCCCGAACAAAGTACAGGCAAACATTATTGTTTGTTGATGTTCTTCTTTAAAATGGTCGATTGTTCGGGTGGTGAGTTTTTTCGGATGTCAATTTGATATTCTTTTTCAGCTATATCAATCATCATATCAAAAATAATAGCTTTTTTATCAGCAACATAAGCCTGCTGTTCTAAAAATGCTTTTTGTCTTTCTAATAACTTCACTTTGGCTTCAAGTTCCATTATTTTTTGTTCAGGAGATTTTGACATAGTAAGAGGTGTTTGATTGTCCCAATCAAAGTTACCAAATTTCCGAAGCCATTGAACGATTGTAGAACGGGACTGAATGGCATAATCTTTTTTAACTTGCGAAATTGAAGTTCTCCCTTGTTCTATTTCCTGAACAATTTGAAGCTTAAAAGAAATACTGTAATCTTTTTGTGTACGCTTAACATAGCGCAATTGTTGATCTTTTTCCATAATGATACTTTTTGTGTATCGCTATTTCAGGACAAGACAAATAGAAGAATTAAAAAGTTGAATCCAGCGATCAAAATGTGTTTTATCTACAGGTAATTGTTTGTGTGGCGGAAATGGAGTTCCGGAATACGCGCGAACATCAAATAAAATTGTCTGCCAAAATCCATACATTTTTTGCAAATGCATAGGCCAGCGATCCTGCAATTTGTCATTAAAAATGGGGCCAAGAAGATCATCCTTTCTTATGTTATCATAAAAAGTATCGACCATTAATTTTATGTCTTCTATGTTTGAAATATCTTTTAGAGCTGCCATATTTTTCTATATCAAATGAACTGCAAAAATACGATATATGATCTTTTATATTCTCTGATATTTATCATTTGCGTATTATTTATTTTGTATAAAATAAAATTTACAAATCAGGAATTAAGGCTTTTGATGCTGGTTTTTAATGTGATAAGATTGATTGAATTGTAAAAGTAAGGTTTTTGTGTTTTTTATTTAATATAAAATATTAAAAATCAATTCTTTGAAAAAAGTGCAGATAAGTTTTTGTAAGGTTTAAATATCAAAATGATGTGTATTTGTAATGTAGGAAAATTATCATTTTAATGAAATTAGACTTAATATTGATGTGAATTAATAAAATTAATCTTAAAAAATGAGAAAAAGTTAATTATCAAAAAACCTCAAAACTATGAACAAAATTACCCAAAAACCACAAAACCGAATGAAATTTATAATACTGTTTTGCATTATTATGATTTCATTTATTACTAAGACAAATGCCCAGACAGTTACGCCATGGATTACCTCAGGCGATCAAACACGATTACTGCAACAACAAGGTACTGTAAATTTCGGTACAAACTCAGGGTCTAATCCTTCGACAGTTACAATTAATGCAGCAACAACTTACCAAACCATGGATGGATTTGGTTATACACTTACAGAAGGAAGCTGTGAAGTGATTAGTGGAATGGCAGCAACACAACAAAACCAACTTTTAAATGATTTGTACAATCCCACTACAGGTTTAAACGCAAGTGTGGTTCGTATTAGTATTGCAGCTTCAGATTTAAGCAGTTCTTCATATAGTTATAACGAAACTTCGGGCGATGTAAATATGAATAATTTTAGTTTGAACGGGCCAGACTTAACATATTTAGTTCCAATTATTAAGAAGATAAAATTGATCAATCCGAACATTAAAATATTAGCAACTCCGTGGTCGGCTCCTCGTTGGATGAAAACAAATAATTCCTGGATTGGAGGAAGTTTGCAAACACAATATTATGCCGCTTATGCCAGATATTTTGTAAAATATTTTGATGCGATGCAGGCTCAGGGAATTTCAATTTGGGGAATCACACCTCAAAATGAACCTGAAAATCCAAACAATGAACCAAGTATGTTGATGAATTCTACAGAACAAAAGAATTTTATTAATCAACAACTTGGTCCCCAAATGGCAGCTGCAGGTTACGGAAACATCAAAATTATTGCTTTTGATCATAATTGTGATAATACAGCATACCCTATAGATGTTTTAAATAACAGCGGTTATGTTGATGGTGCGGCGTTTCATTTGTATTTAGGAAATATCTCTGCGATGTCAACAGTTAGAAATGCAACGAATAAAAATGTCTATTTTACAGAGCAATATACAGGATCAGGCGGAAGTTTTAGCGGAGATTTTGGCTGGCACATGCAAAACGTAGTGATTGGTAGTACAAACAATTGGGCGAAAACAGTTTTAGAATGGAATGCAGCAAATAATTCAGCTTTAGGACCGAGAACTCCGGGCGGATGCAACACTTGTTTAGGCGCCATTACGGTTAACAATAGTACAAGTTATACTAAAAATGTGGCGTATTATATTATTGGTCAAATCTCAAAATTTGTAAAACCGGGCGCTTTAAGAATTAATTCTTCGAGCACAAACAGCAGTATTTTTTCTGTTGGATTTAAAAATCCTGACGGATCAATTGCGCTTGTTGTATATAATTCAGGCGGTTCAGCCAATACAATTAAAGTAGTTTCAGGTTCATCGGCATTTAATTATGCTGTACCTGCATCATCTGCTGTAACATTTAATTGGGCGGCTGGCAATCCTCCGGTTGAAAATTTTCCGGGCTATTACAATATAATTTCCAGAAATAGTAATAAAGGTTTGGATGTTGCAGATAATGCCGCAACAAGTGGAAGCCGTATTCAGCAATATGATATTACAAATGGAGGAGGAAATAACCAACGATGGAAATTCGTTTCTGACGGAAGTGGAAATTACTATATCATTGTTAAATCTACCGGAATGTATCTTGCGGTTGAAAACAACGGAATGGCAGATGGATTAAAAGTACAGCAAAAAACATTTTCTGCTTCCAACGAATTTAAGTGGACCGTTACCAGCCTTGGCGGAGGTTATTACAAAATTATCAACGTAAATACCGGAAAATCTCTTGATGTAGAAAATGTATCGACTGCAAATGGAGCTAATATTCAGGTATGGTCTTATACTGGAGGTTTAAACCAACAATGGCAATTGGTACAGGTTGAATCAACAGCAAAAAAGGTTACTATAAAGGCAATTCCAACAGAAAAGGAAAGCCAAAATGATATGGCAATTTTTATTAACCCAAGCAATGAATATTTGAAAATTGATACCAATCATGAAGGAAATGGAGAGGTTGAAATATTTTCTGTAAGCGGACAAAAAGTCCTTAAAAAGACGGTAAATTTTGTAAAAGGGAATCAATCTGAAATTGAAATTTCAAAATTGCCAAAAGGAGTTTATATTGTAAAAGTAAATGATAATACAGGATCTTACTCTAAAAAAGTACTCAAAAAATAAATATCAACTGAGAATTCAATTAGTAATTTTATATTTGAATGCAAAGGCTGTCTGATAGCAATTTCAGGCAGCCTTTTGTTTTTCTATCCAATTAATTGTGTGAACAATTCCTGATTGTCATTTAAATAATGAAACTCAAATCCGTTTTTGGTCATGTTGAGTTTAATATTCATAATGTCTTTTTTCTTCTTCAATTCTAAACCAACGACTACAGAACCTACTTCGCGATTATTTTTTTTATGAAATTGAAAATACGTAATATCATCATCCGGACCTAAAATGTTGTTTACAAATTCTTTCAACGCACCCGGACGCTGCGGAAACTGAATCATAAAATAATGCATCAAACCTTCGTAAAGTAAAGAGCGTTCTTTTATTTCGGCGGTTCTTTCAATGTCATTATTGCTTCCGCTAACAACGCAAACTATTTTTTTGCCTTTTATTTTATCTTTATAAAAATCCAAAGCAGCAATTGTCAATGCTCCGGCAGGTTCTACAACCATTGCTTCTTCATTATACAAACGCAAAATTGTCGTGCAGACTTTTCCTTCGGGAACCAGAATAATATCACCCAGATTATTTCTGCAGATGTCAAAAGTCATATCGCCAACTTGTTTTACGGCAGCACCATCAACAAATTTATCAATTGTGGTTAAAGCTGTATTTTTATTTTGTTCGATAGAAGTTTTCATCGAAGGCGCACCTTTGGGTTCAACCCCAATAATTTTTGTATTCGGACTCAAATGTTTAAAAACTTCCGATAATCCCGAAGCTAATCCGCCGCCGCCAATCGGCACAAAAACATAGTCGATTGGTTCTTTATAGCTTTCCAGAATTTCCAATCCAACAGTTCCTTGTCCCGCAATAACTTTTAAATCATCAAAAGGATGAATAAATGTTTTATGATTTTTGATAGCATCTGCTGTTGCCGAAGCATAAGCGTCATCAAAGGTATCTCCGATCAACACAATTTCAACAAACGATTTCCCGAATAACTGAACTTGTTTTACTTTTTGTTTCGGAGTAGTTTTTGGCATGTAAATTTTGCCTTTTATCTGTAATAAGTTACAGGAATAAGCAACGCCCTGCGCATGATTTCCGGCACTTGCACACACAATTCCGGTTGCTTTTTCTTTATCTGTTAACGAAGAAATTTTGTTGTAAGCGCCTCTGATTTTATACGACCGCACGATTTGTAAATCTTCTCTTTTTAATAAAATAGTCGATTTAAACTCGTCTGAAAGATTTAGATTTTGTGTGAGTGGAGTAGCGGCAACTACAGTTTCGAGTTGCTTTTTTGCGGCAAGTACTTCGTTAAATAGATTCATATTTCTTTGTTTTTTTGCCACGGATTCCACGAATTTTCTCTAATTTTTATCAGCAGGAAGCTAAATATTAATTCGTGCTAATTCTTGAAATTCGTGGCTATTTTAAATTCATTAAATAAAAAAACCTCCCGATTGGGAGGTTTCATAAATTGTATTTGTTTACTTTTTTATATAACACCTCGCCATCATTGCTCAATTGCAATAATGCTGATAATAGCGATAATAATGTTATTAAAGTTTGTCATTTTTTTGTGTCTGAATAACAAATGTATTAATTATTTTTGAAAATGACTCAATCTCTGTTCTAGTTTTAGTAAAACTGAAAACTGAAAACTGAGACTTACTTCTTAACCGGCGGATATTGAGCCAGAACTTTGCTTACAATTTCTTGCACTCGTGCATCTTTTTTATCAATGTTTTTAGTTAAAGTTCCAACACCTTCACCTTGCCAGATCATTTCTTTCTTTTTTGCATCAATTAAATCGATGAATAAAGTTCCTTCTGTAGAAGTTGAAACACTAGTTTGGTTTCCGTACATCATATAAGGATTCCATCCCCAGCCCCAACCGTAACCCCAACCGGCGCTAAATTGGTTTACATTTACTTGTTCTCTTGATTTCGTAAAAATATTTACTAATAAATCAGGATTTTCACTTTTGGTAAAACCTTTTGCCTGCAATTCAGTATCTATCGCGTGAAGAATACGTCTTTTATCCAAATCAGAAATTTCAACCTTGTCAATTCCCGGTTTAAAGAAAGCATAGGTTTTATAAGGTGCAAAATCTACGTTTTTGTCGTAATCAGAATAAACACTAACGGTGCTGCAAGAGGCTAATATTAAAAGCAAAAAAACGGGTACTAATTTGAATGTTTTCATATTTATAAAAATTTATTTGTTCTCAATTTTCTATTCTTAAAAGTACGCTTTAAATTGCCAGGCTGAGCAAAGTCGAAGTCTTTTTCCCCATGACGCCTTTGACTTCGCTCAGGATGACAGTAATTATCTAAAAGAGATTTTCATCTACTATATTAGGCAAAGTTACTTTTAATAAAGGCTGAACTTCCATCGCTCTTTTTATAGCAAAAATAGCTTCGTCGTTTCGAGCCCAGCTTCGTCTTGAAATTCCGTTGTTAACATCCCAGAAAAGCATTGATGCTAAACGCTTTGAAGCCTCTTTAGAACCATCAAGAACCATACCAAATCCGCCGTTTATTACCTCTCCCCAGCCAACTCCGCCACCATTATGAATCGATACCCAGGTTGCCCCTCTAAAGCTGTCGCCAATTACGTTTTGAATCGCCATATCTGCTGTAAAACGAGAACCATCATAAATGTTAGAAGTCTCTCTGTAAGGAGAATCCGTTCCTGAAACGTCGTGGTGATCGCGGCCTAAAACCACAGTTCCAATTTCGCCTTTTGCAATTGCCTGATTAAAAGCTTCGGCAATTTTAATTCGGCCTTCAGCATCGGCGTACAGAATTCTGGCTTGAGAACCTACAACCAGTTTGTTTTCCTGCGCGCCTTTAATCCATTTAATATTATCCTGCATTTGCTGCTGAATTTCATTTGGGGCCGTTTTTGCCAATTCTTCTAAAACCTGACTTGCAATGTTATCAGTTTTTTGTAAATCTTCCGGTTTTCCAGATGTACAAACCCATCTAAAAGGTCCAAAACCATAATCAAAACACATTGGACCCATAATATCCTGAACGTAACTAGGGTATTTAAAATCAATATTATTTTCAGCCATTACATCTGCTCCGGCGCGGGAAGCTTCTAATAAAAACGCATTTCCATAATCAAAAAAGTACGTTCCTTTTGCCGTGTGTTTGTTTATTGCTTTCGCTTGACGACGTAACGATTCCTGAACTTTTTCTTTGAATAATTCAGGATTATTGGCCATCATTTCGTTGGCTTCTTCAAAAGAAATTCCAACCGGATAATAACCGCCAGCCCAAGGATTATGTAGTGAAGTTTGATCTGAACCCAAATCAATTTTGATATTTTCTTTATCGAAACATTCCCAAACGTCAACTACATTTCCTAAATAAGCAATCGACACGACTTCTTTATTGGCTTTCGCCGAATTAACTCTTTTAACCAATTCTTCTGTCGAAGTTACAATTTCGTTAATCCAGCCTTGTTCGTGACGAATTTTGGTAATCTTCGGATTTACTTCGGCACAGACCGTAATACAGCCCGCAATATTTCCGGCTTTAGGCTGAGCGCCAGACATTCCGCCAAGTCCTGAAGTCACAAAAAGATTTCCTTCGGGATTTAGTTTAATTTTTCTGAAACCATTCAAAACTGTAATCGTAGTTCCGTGTACAATTCCCTGTGGGCCAATATACATATAACTTCCTGCGGTCATTTGTCCGTATTGTGAAACGCCCAAAGCATTCATTTTTTCCCAATCGTCCGGTTTTGAGTAATTTGGGATCACCATTCCGTTTGTAACCACAACTCTTGGAGCTTCAGAATGAGAAGGGAATAATCCCATCGGATGTCCTGAATACATGGTTAAAGTCTGCTCATCTGTCATTTCAGACAAATATTGCATAGTCAATAAATATTGTGCCCAGTTTTGGAAAACAGCTCCGTTTCCGCCGTAAGTAATCAATTCATGCGGATGCTGCGCCACAGCATAATCCAGATTGTTCTGAATCATGTGCATAATCGCTTTTGCCTGCAATGATTTCCCGGGATATTCGTCAATTGGTCGCGCGTACATTCTGTAATGCGGACGAAGGCGATACATATAGATACGTCCGTATTTTTCTAATTCTTCTGAAAATTCTATGATTAATTCAGCGTGATGTTTGGCTTCAAAATAACGCAAAGCATTTTTTAAAGCCAGTTTTTTTTCTTCTGCCGAAAGAATTTCTTTTCGTTTTGGTGCATGATTAATTGCTAAATCGTATGCTGCCTTTGGAGGTAATATCGATGGAATTCCCTGTTGTATTTCTTCTTTGAAAGTCATTTTTTTAAGGTGCTAAGTTGCTAAGATTCTAAGTTACTAAGGTTTTCAATACTCGTGATGAAAAGAGGTAACTGACAATTTTCTAATTAAAAAAAACTACGGATAACGAATATCCGACCTGTGATAGGATTTGTGGATCGTAATCCTAAATTTTCGCAAGAGAATATCCATATATAATTTTAGATTTAGACTTAAGATTTTAGATTGAATTTGGTCCCGAAGCAGCGGGATAAAAAAATGGAATTTATTTGTAATTATCTAATTATCAAACTGCCACATTTTCTAATTCGTTTTCCTGATTCGTCCTGTATTTTTATCAAACCCGTACGGACAATGACGACAGCCACTTTTGCAGCAATAACCGCGCTTTAAATGGTGTTTTTCGGTAAAGCATTTATAACCTTCAGGTGTATAGTAAAAATCTTCGCCTTCGATTAATTTATTTTCATTACTTTGCTCTTTCATAAATCTGCTTCGGTCGTGTTTTTATTTCTTTAAAAATCAAAAATAAGTAATTGATTATGATTTTAATGAAATCCAATAATTTTATAGCTACAAATTTATAAATTTTACAGCCAATGTTTCTGATTGTTGCTAAATATTTAATTCCAAAAGGATATCGCGGAATGGCTGTATTTCCGTTTGTATTGATGAAATATGATTTGGATAAAGTAAATAAGATTTTTGTTAATCATGAAAAAATTCATTTAAAACAACAAAAAGAAATGCTGGTTCTGCCTTTTTTTATCTGGTACTTTCTGGAATATTTATTTCGTTTAATTCAGTATAAAAACAAGGATTTGGCCTATCGAAATATCAGTTTTGAGAGAGAAGCTTACACAAATGAAAAGGATTTAAACTATTTAGAAAACCGATCTTTTTTTCAGTTTCTGAATTACATCAAATTAAAATAAAAATTTTGAACCAGAATATCAATATCAATTTTCCTAACGATATTTCTTTGACTATCAAACGTGAAGATTTAAATCATCCGTTTATTTCAGGGAATAAATTGCGAAAATTAAAATACAATTTACTTCAGGCGAAAGCCGAAAAACAAACCACTTTACTCACTTTTGGCGGTGCTTTTTCGAATCATATTGCGGCAGTTGCTTATGCTGGAAAAGAACAGGGTTTTAAAACTATCGGAATTATTCGCGGAGACGAACTTTTCGATAAAATTGAAGAAAATCCAACCTTGAAATTCGCTCAGGAAAACGGAATGGAATTTGAGTTTGTTTCCAGAGAAGATTATCGTCTTAAAAATGAAATTTTCTTCATAGAAAAATTAAAAAATAAGTTTGGAGATTTTTATTTAGTTCCCGAAGGTGGAACAAATGAATTGGCTGTAAAAGGCTGCGAAGAGATTTTGACCACAGAAGATTCCGTTTTTAATTACGTTTGTTGTGCGGTTGGAACGGGCGGAACTATTTCGGGATTAATAAATAGTGCGTCGCCAAATCAGAAAATTTTAGGCTTTCCGGTATTAAAAGGTGACTTTTTAAACGATGAAATTCGTATTTTTGCAAAAAAAGATAACTGGGATTTAATTTCTGACTATCATTTTGGAGGTTATGGCAAGGTAAATTTGGAATTAATTGAATTTATCAATGCTTTTTTTGAAAAAAATAAAGTGCCTTTAGATCCAATTTATACAGGAAAGATGGTTTTTGGCGTTATAGATTTAGTTCGCAAAAATTATTTTCCTGCGCATTCAAAAATTTTACTTATTCACACAGGCGGATTGCAAGGAATTGAAGGTATGAATTTAAAATTGAAGCAAAAGAAATTACCAATACTCAAAAGGAATGTTTAAAAAAATTATAGTACTTTTCATAATAGCAACTTTAGCGAGTTGCTCCTCGAGTAAACCGGCTATTGCAACAACTAAAAAAGCTGCGGCAGTACAGAAACCGAGAGTCGCGACGACTAAAAAAACGACCGATTCAAGACCAACTGTAAAAAAATATCCATCAACAAATAATACAACTGAGGTTATTCAGTCTACTTCAAAAACAGTTGTAACCAGTAATGTAATTACCGATTATGTTTCGCAATATAAAGATATTGCAATGGGAAATATGCAGAAATACGGCATTCCGGCAAGTATTATTCTGGCTCAGGGAATTTTAGAATCTGGCGCAGGAAAAGGCGATTTAGCTATGGAAGCCAATAATCACTTCGGAATAAAATGTCATAAGGATTGGTTAGGAGAAAGTGTCCGTCATGATGATGATTCTTCTCAGGAATGTTTCAGAAAATATAATGAAGCAGCAGAATCTTACAGAGATCATGCTTTGTTTTTGGTTGGCAAAAACAGATATGCCACTTTATTTACTTACGAAAAAGACGATTACAAAGCCTGGGCAAAAGGTTTAAGAGCTGCAGGTTACGCCACAGATCCTAATTATCCGGATAAATTAATTAGTTATATTGAGCGTTATAATTTGCATCAATACGATTGTCAGGTTACGGGAAAAAGTTATAAACCTTTTGATAAATCAGTTGCGAGTTCAACTTCAACCAAAAGTTCTAATTCAAATTCAAACGATCCAAATTTATACGAAGTACAGCAAGGAGATACATTGTATTCTATTTCAAAAAAATTCAATTTATTGGTTGACGATTTGAAGAAAAAAAATAATCTTTCAGACAATGCACTTTCAATTGGGCAGAAGTTGAAAGTGAAGTAGTTTTAAGTTTTCAGTGGCAGTTTTCAGTGTCAGTTATAATATTCAAAATCTAAAATAAGTTTTCAGTTTGTAATCTAAAATCTGAACTCTAAAATCTAAAATAAAAATGATCTATAAAAGAAGTAGTCAGCTTTTTGCTGAAGCAGAAAAAGTAATTCCGGGAGGGGTAAATTCGCCAGTAAGAGCCTTTAAAGCGGTTGGAGGAACTCCTATTTTTGTAAAAAGTGCCAAAGGCGCTTATTTGTATGACGAAGACGGAAATAAATTAATAGATTATATCAATTCATGGGGGCCAATGGTTTTGGGTCACGCGTACCAACCGGTTGTTGATGCCGTAATCGAAAAAGCAAAACTGGGAACTTCATTTGGAATGCCAACAGAATTAGAAACTCAAATTGCAGCTTTAGCTGTTTCTATGGTTCCGAATATTGATAAAATAAGATTTGTAAATTCAGGTACAGAAGCTTGTATGAGTGCGATTCGTCTGGCTCGAGGATTTACAAAAAGAGATAAAATCATCAAATTTGCAGGATGTTATCACGGACATTCGGATTCATTTTTGATTCAGGCCGGAAGTGGAGCCGTAACTTTTGGTTCGCCAAATAGCCCCGGCGTTACAGAAGGAACTGCAAAGGATACTTTGTTGGCAAAATACAATGATTTAGAGAATGTAAAAACTTTAATAGAAGCCAATAAAAACGAAATTGCAGCTATTATTATAGAGCCGGTTGCAGGAAATATGGGATGTATTCCACCTCAAAAAGGATTCTTGCAAGGCTTAAGAGATTTGTGTACAGCAAACGGAATTTTATTAATTTTTGATGAGGTAATGACAGGTTTTCGTTTGGCTCGCGGAGGAGTTCAGGAATTATATAATATCAATGCTGATATTGTGACTTTCGGAAAAGTAATCGGCGGAGGTTTGCCGGTTGGAGCATTTGCTGCCCGCGAAGAAATCATGAATTATTTGGCACCGCTTGGTCCGGTTTATCAGGCAGGAACATTGTCTGGAAATCCTTTGGCAATGGCTGCAGGATTAGCTATGTTGCAATCTCTTGACAATAATCGTGAAATTTTTACAAGATTAGAAGAAAAAACAGCTTATCTTGAAGCCGGAATCGATAAAGTTTTAAAAGCAAATAATATTGTTTTTACCATCAATAGAGTAGGCTCGATGATTTCGGTACATTTTGATGCCAATCCGGTTGTTGATTTTCAAACCGCTGCAAAAGGAGATAACGAAACATTTAAGAAATTCTTTCACGGATTGTTAAATGAAGGTATTTACATTGCGCCATCGGCATACGAAACCTGGTTTATAACGGATGCATTAACATACGAAGATTTAGATTTCACTATTAATGCGATCGATAAAGTTTCGAAGACATTTTAATAAATCAAAAAGAGGCTTTAAGGCCTCTTTTTTTTGATCTCACTTACATTTTATCTTTTCTGTGATCTTTCATTTTGTCTTTGTGTTCTTTTTGAATTGCTTCCCACTTTTTGTATTGATCGGCAGTTAAAATAGATTTCATTTTAGCATCATAGACTTTGTGATCTTCTTTCATTTGTTTTTTCATGGCAGTTTTTTCAGCATCAGTTGGTGCTACACCAGAATCTTTTCTGCTTTTTTTAAGCATTGCCATTTTTGTACTTCTGTCAGATAAAAGCTCACCAACTTGTTTTTGCTGATCAGCGTTTAAATTTAAATCGGTAGTCAACTTTTGCAAATGTGCCTGATCACGTTCTTGTGGAGATTTCATATCTCTGTGACCTTTATGATCGCCTCTGCCTTTGTGATCTTTTTTCAAAGCTGTCCATTTTGTGTATTGATCAGCATTTAAAATAGATTTCATTTTAGCATCGTTAGCTGCTTTTTCAGTTTCCATTTGTTTTTTAAAAGTTTCTCTTTCCGCATCAGTAGGTTTTGTTTTACTGTCTTTTCTGGCAGCTTTAAACTTTTCTGCTTTTGCACTTCTTTCTGCCAATAATTGTTTTACCTGATCTTGTTGTTTTTTATCCAGACTCAATTCAGAAGTCAGTTTTTGTAAATGTTTCTCGTTACGTTGTTCCGGAGTTAAATTTTCTCTTTGATCACGTGTTGATTTCTGATTGATGTCTTGTGCAAAACTTACTACTCCAACGAATAATAAAGCCGCAATAAATAATTTTTTCATAATTCGTTTTTTTTTAGATTATAGCATTTAGACTTCAAAGAGTTTGCTAAGTTTAATGCGATTGTCAGATTTATCTTTTAATTAACAAAAACTATTAATGAAAATATAATATATACCAGAAATAAAAAAGAGGCTTAATTGCCTCTTTACAAAACTTATAATTAGTTGTTTTCTTTTTTATGTTCTCTCATTTTTTCTCTGGCTTTTTCTTTATTTTTTTCTTGTAAAGCATGCCATTTTGTATACTGATCGGCAGTCAAAATGGATTTCATTTTAGCATCGTTGGCTTCTTTTTCAGCTAACATTTCTTTTTTAAAAGCGTCTTTTTCTTCTGCAGTTGGTTTTACATCACTGTCTTTTTTTGCCTGACGGGCCTCTTTAAATTTTTCGGCTTTAGCACTTCTTTCAGCCAGTAATTGTTTTACCTGAGATTGTTGATTTGCATCTAAACTCAATTCAGAAGTTAATTTTTTCAATTGCTTTTCATTGCGTTGTTCCGGAGTTAATCTTTCCTTTTTTTGATCGGTGTCTTGTGCAAAACTTGCTACTCCAACGAATAACAAAGCTGCAATAAATAATTTTTTCATGATTTGTTTTTTTAAGGTTATAGCATTTTAGACATTATCAAATTGAATAGGTTTAATCTGATATTCATAATTGTAAATAATTTAACAAATTGTAAGGTAATTCATTAAATATGACTTGATTCCTAAAATTACAGAATTAATTCCTTATTTTTAATAGCAACAAGCTAAGAAACTTAATCAGCATACTATGAGTCTACATACAGAATCAAATACTAATAAAATTGCCTTTTTTTCGACACAGCCTTACGACAAAACTTTCTTTAATAAATATAATACTGATTTTGGTTTTGAATTGAATTTCTATGAAACACAATTAAATCCACAAACGGTTATTTTAATCGAAAATGCAGCTATCGTTTGTGTTTTTGTAAACGATATTGTCAACGAAGCCGTGATCAAACAATTGGCAGAAAAGAACGTAAAAATTATTGCTTTGCGTTGTGCCGGTTTTAACAATGTCGATTTAGAGGCTGCGAAGAAATACAATATAAAAGTCTGCCGCGTTCCTGCATATTCTCCGCAGGCGGTTGCAGAACACGCAATGGCAATGATTTTAACTTTAAACCGAAAAACGCACAAAGCCTATAACCGGGTTCGAGAACAAAATTTTTCCCTAAACGGTTTATTAGGTTTCGATTTATTCGGAAAAACAATCGGGATTATTGGGACTGGAAATATCGGAAAAGCATTTGCTAAAATTGCCTTAGGATTTGGCTGTAAAGTTCTGGCTTATGATATTGTAACCAATTCTGAAATGGAAAAAGACGGAGTGGATTTTGTTTCCTTAGAAACCATTTTTAAATCGAGTGGTATTATTTCACTTCATTGTCCGTTAAACGATCAAACCAAACATGTTATTAATAAAGATTCGATCGATTTGATGAAAGACAGCGTTATGATTATCAATACCAGCCGTGGCGGATTAATTGAAACTGCGTGTGTGATTGAAGGTTTAAAAGAAGGCAAAATTGGCTATTTGGGAATCGATGTTTACGAACAGGAAGAAAAACTTTTCTTTAGAGATTTATCTGCAGACATTATTCAGGATGATGCGATTCAGCGTTTAATGAGTTTTCCAAATGTTTTGGTAACCGCGCATCAGGCCTTTTTTACAAACGAAGCTTTAACGCAGATTGCTTTGGTTACTTTTAATAATATTAAATCGTTACTGACTGAAAATGATATTGAAAATAAGGCTGCTTTGTTGGCGTAAAAAGTAAATAAAATCAGATTGTCAAACCCGACAGGTTTTTAAAACCTGTCGGGTTTAAAAACGTAAAGTTGAGAACTTTAAAATATAAATTATGAATAATAAAATTTTAATTGCAGTTGTAACTCTAATAATGGTTTCTTGTCAGAATAAAGAAAAACCAGCATCAAAGAATATCATTAAAACGATTGCAGAAGATACATTATCGAAAACAGTTGCAGGAACTGCAGATCTAAGCGATGCTCCGCTTAAAGATGACAAAGCAGTTAAAACGATTCAAAAACAGCTTTTAGTTTTACTGAAAAAAGATTTGCCTGCAATGACAAAAGAAGACCGCTTTTTTTATTACGAGGCATTTGATTTGAACAATGATAAGAAAAATGAATATTTTGTTGGTTTCTCTAATCCTTATTTTTGCGGAAGCGGAGGCTGTTCAGGTTATATTTTAAATAATGACGGAAGTTTAATTAATTCGTTCACGGTAACTGAGTTTCCAATTTTCGTAGCAACAACTTCTTCCGAAAAATTTCAGGATTTAATCTTTAAAAGTAAAGATGCATTGTATTTGATGAAAATGAAAAATGGTAAATATCCGTCAAATCCTTCCGTTCAGGAAAAATGGAAAGGAGATTTCCCTAAGGAATCGCCTGTTGTTTTGGATATAAATGCTAAGAAACTGGAGAAGTATTCGTTTTAAAAAATTACGGTTACGACTGATTTCGACTAGATAAATTTTTAATCAATTTATAGATTGCCATAATTAAACCTGCTCCAAAAAATAATAATCCAATATAGCCCATAATCATTTTGATTACATTATTGCCTCTTTTAAATTCTTCAGGATATAAAATTAGAAACAAACAATTTAAAACAAATATTAAGCATGCAAAAAACATAGTAATATTTGTTTTAAATGTGTTCTTATTTGTGTCAACTTTATTTTCTTTAATAAGATAATAGATGTAGCCTAGACCTCCAAAGAAAAGAATAGTATTCACATATATAAATCTATTTTTAATTAAAACCGTTTCAGGAAATTCTAATTCCGAATTTATAAACGAATCGATCAATAGATAAATTCCCAATATTGTGGCTAAAATAAATATCGTATAGAGAAAGTAATTTTTAATTTTTGACATAAGGTTTTCTAAGTCATTAAATTTAAATAAAAACCCGACAAATTTTTAAAATCTGTCGGGTTTAAATATAGAATCAATTATTAAATCTTGATATTCGAAAATTGAAATTTCAAAGGATTTACTCCACCAACTCAACAAATTTAAACTCACCTTCAACTACAACTTTAGTCAAACCGTGTTTAGATAAGTTTTTCATAGACGCATCCCATTTTTTACCGCTTAAATTTGCAGTAATTTTTAATTGCTGAAGATCCATTTTATTTTCATTTCCTTTCAATAAATCTACGATAAATTTCTCTTCATCAGAAAGTTCTATCGACGCTTGTTTTTTCTCCGGACGCATTTGCGGAAACAATAAAACTTCCTGAATCGATGCATTGTTTGTTAAATACATAATCAAACGATCCATACCAATTCCCATTCCAGATGTTGGAGGCATACCGTATTCTAATGCTCTTAAGAAATCTTCATCGATAATTCCGTTCGCTTCATCATCACCTTTTTCAGACAAACGCATTTGGTCTTCGAAACGCTCACGCTGATCAATTGGGTCGTTTAATTCAGAATAAGCATTTGCAATTTCTTTACCACAAACCATTAATTCAAAACGCTCTGTAAGTTCAGGATTGTCGCGGTGTTCTTTACAAAGTGGCGACATTTCTTTAGGATAATCTGTAATGAAAGTTGGCTGAATATAATTTCCTTCGCATTTTGCTCCAAAAATCTCATCAATCAATTTTCCTTTCCCCATTGTGTTATCAACATCAATTCCCATTCCTCTTGCAGCTTCAAACAGTTCGTCTTCATTTTTACCCGAAATATCAAAACCAGTAAAATGTTTGATAGAATCTGTCATTGTAACACGAGCGTAAGGCGCTTTAAAGTTGATTTTGTGTTCGCCAAAAGTAACTTCACTAGTTCCGTTTACGGCAATTGCACAATGCTCAAGCAAACCTTCAGCAAATTCCATCATCCAGTTGTAGTCTTTATAGGCTACATATATTTCCATAGCGGTAAATTCAGGATTGTGCGTTCTGTCCATACCTTCGTTACGGAAGTTTTTAGAGAACTCATAAACACCTTCAAAACCACCAACAATTAATCTTTTTAAATACAATTCGTTAGCAATACGCATGTAAAGCGGAATATCAAGCGAATTATGATGCGTAGTAAACGGACGCGCAGCAGCTCCGCCCGGAATTGGCTGTAATACAGGAGTTTCAACTTCAAGATATCCTGCATCGTTAAAATAACCACGCATAGCAGTAAATAACTTCGTGCGTTTAATAAAAGTTTCTTTAACGTGTTGGTTCACTGTTAAATCGACATAACGCATTCTGTAACGTAATTCAGGATCATTAAATGCATCATGAATGTTTCCTTCATCATCAACTTTTGGTAAAGGCAATGGACGTAATGTTTTACTTAAAAAAGTAAATCCGTCAACGCGAATACATTGCGCACCCACTTTTGTAGTAAACAATTCACCTTCGATACCAATAAAATCACCTAAATCAGTTAATTTTTTAAATACCGTATTGTACAAAGCTTTATCATCGCCTACACACAAAACATCGCGATTCACGTACAATTGTAAACGGCCTTCGCTATCCTGCAATTCGGCAAAACAAGCTTTTCCTTGATCTCTAACACTCATTAAACGTCCGGCAACAATCACCTTCTTACCCTCTTCAAAAGATTCTTTTACCTGTTTCGAAGTATGATTTACAGGAAAAAGATTAGCCGGATAAGGATTGATTCCTAAGTTGCGTAAGTTTTGAAGTTTTTCTCTTCGGATGATTTCTTGTTCTGATAATGCCATTTTGTGCTCTTTTTTAAGTGCGCAAAGATAAAGAAAAGAATGTAGATTTCAGAATGCAGTTTTTAGATTTTTTGTAGCAGGAAATTATCGTATTTCAATCACCTTCAGTCCCGCTATCCGCTTGTATCTTTTTTGCAGAAAAAGCAAAAAAGGATACCGCTTCTATCGGGGCTATGTTAGAGGTTTTTGTTTCTATTAGACTTTTTGGTTGGGGTTGTTTTGTCTTTAAAGAAATGTAGAATCAAATTAAAACCTTAGTATCTTAGCATCTCGAACCTCCCAAAAAAATGAAATTCATAAAAGTCTTTGTACTCTTACTATTAACCGCAAGTTGTCAGGTCACAGAAACCATTACAATCAATCCGGACGGAAGTGGAAATATCGAAATTCTTCAGCTTCGTGACGAACATAGTTATATGCAATTAGCTGGCGAAAGTTATTCCCGCGAAGAAGCTTTTAAAGACACAACCTATATTTTTAAAGAATATATTAAAAACTACAAGGAGAATTTTGTAAAATATACAACCGAAGAACAAAAGTTATTTCAAACATATTCGAATGTAAAAGTGCACATTAAAGAAAGCTCTTTCGAAAAAGAATTCAAAAATGTTTTTTCGTTTGATTTCAATAAAGTTTCAGAGATTCCGGATTTGTATAAAGCAGACAATTATGCAAATGATATAAAATACAATTATGCATTAAGTGCCGAAGGGTATTATTATAAAGTAGAATATGCTTTTGATGGAAAAGTTTTTAAACGCGTGGTCTCCATTACAGATCCAGCCGAACTTCAAAAAACAAAAGATGAATTTAAGAAAACGGGCTCTAAATATACTTCTTTAAAACTGACGCAAACCTATACGCTTCGCTATCATTTTCCGGGAAAAATAAAATCCGTTTCAAATGAAAAAGCTATTATTAGCCCGGATAAAAAAACTTTCACTGTCGAATTTCCACTTTTAGATTGTTTACAAAATCCAGAAATGACAAATTTGGAAGTAGTTTTAGAATAATTCAAATAATTATCAAAAGAAAGTATCTTCGCTGCTCATTAATCTAAATCTCAAATATGAAAAAATATTTACTTTATTTCCTTGTTGCATTATGTATCTCAAGTTGTACTATTAAAGAAAAAATGATAATAAATGAAGATGGTTCAGGATCTTTTTCATACGGTTTTGACATGGCACCAATGTATAAAATGGGAATGAAAAGCACCGACACCTTAAATAATAAAAAGGTTATCGATACTTCTTTTAATTTTAAAGAACTTTTTAATAAAGCAAAAGATAGTATTGCAAAACTGCCGGCTGCCGATAAGGAAATGCTTAAAGTACTTGAAAATTTTAAAATTAATCTAAAAGTAAACGAAGAACAAAAGCAAATGGAATATAATATGACATTTGATTTTAAAAATTTAGACAGCATTCAAAAAATGGCATCTGCAACACAAGCTATGGAAAAGCTTGCGCTTTCTGATAAAAAACGACTTGGCGCACTAAGTGCAGCACCAAAATCTGAAAGTACTAATTCATCATCGTTTATTTATGATGGAAAATCTTTTGTCAAAACGATTGTTTCTTCAGAGGAGAATAAAAAGACAGTTAAGCCTAAAAAGAAAAATAAAAAGAAAGAAGATGATCCTTTTTTGAAAAAAATGGATGATATGCTTAAAGAATGTAAATATTCTATGGAATATCATTTTCCGAAAAAAATAAAAACAGTTTCTTTAAAAAATGCAGTAATTGCAACAGACAGGAAAAGTTTTATTTATGATGTTCGTTTAGAAAATATGCAAGAGAATACCGATATGGAAATAGGTTTTAAAGTAGTATTTGAAGATTAAAAAGCAAAATTACAAAATAATAGTCTTTAAAATAGTCTTCGTATATTTGATAAAAATTAAACCACGATGAAATTATATAAATTACTTAGTTTTTGTTTTTTATTAGCAACATTAACAAGCTGCACTTTTACCGAAAACATTTATGTAAATGATAACGGAAACGGAAAGTTTTCTCTTGATATGGATGGTTCAGCTTTGATGGAAATGGCTGGAGACCAATTAAGTGGTCAAATGGGAGCAGATGCTAAAAAGAATATAGATTCTACTTTTACCTTCAAACAATTATTGGCTGATAAAAAAGACAGTATCGCAAAATTATCTCCTGAAGTTCAAAAAGAAATTAAAAAACTGGAAGATCTTACTGTTAACCTGAAAATGAATGGTGAGAAAAAAGAATTTCTGATGGCATTTTCAAAAGATTTTAAAAATGTAAATGAATTACAGGATATTTTACAAGCCATGAGTACGCTTCAAAAACTAGAAGGCGGATCAAGCGCTGCGAATCCTTTTGCAGGAGGTTTAGGAAAAAACAACAGTATACTAAGTTATGCTTACGATGGGAAAAAATTTACCCGTAAAGCTATACTCGATAAACAAAAAGCCGCAGAAAAGCCGAAAGATAGCGCAGCAGATATGTCGAATATGATTTTTGCATCCTCTAATTATGTTATAAAATATCATTTCCCTAAACGTATTAAAAAGGTTTCAAACCCAAATGCTTTGTTTAGCGACGATAGAAAATCAATTACAATTCAATACCCTTTCACGGATTATATGGAGAATCCTGACAAACTCAACTTTGATGTGGAGTTTGAAAAATAATTAAAATGAACAAAAAAATTCAACTTCAGGATTTAGGAAGTAGAGATTATAAATCGACCTGGGAATATCAGGAAGAACTTTTTAAGGATATAGTCGACTTAAAAATCAAAAACAGAAGAGAAGAACTCGATCTGCCAACACCCAATTATTTGCTGTTTGTAGAACATCCGCATGTTTATACTTTAGGAAAAAGCGGTGATTTGGAAAACTTGCTTTTAAATGAAAAACAACTCGAAGCAAAAGGGGCAACCTTCTATAAAATTAATCGTGGCGGTGATATAACGTATCACGGACCCGGGCAAATTGTAGGTTATCCAATTTTGGATCTGGAAAATTTCTTTACCGATATCCATAAATATTTACGTTTTCTGGAAGAATCAATTATTCTGACATTAGAAGAATACGGTTTAAAATGCGGTCGAAGCGAAGGCGAAACCGGAGTCTGGCTTGACGTGGGAACGCCGTTTGCACGAAAAATATGTGCGCTCGGTGTACGTGCTTCGCGCTGGGTAACCATGCATGGATTTGCTTTAAACGTAAATGTTGATTTGGGTTATTTTGACAACATTATCCCGTGTGGAATTCGCGGAAAAGGTGTTACTTCCTTACAAGTTGAACTTGGTGTAGAAAAAGTTGACGAAGACGAAGTAAAAGCCAAGATCGTAAAACATCTGACTCAATTATTTGAAGCTGAATTTATTAAATAGTTTCAAAAAGGAATAAAATGAAAAATGCTGAAGAAAATAACAATTATAGAATTGCTGTTCCTTCAGCATTTTCTACCGTTTTTTCTCATTTTTACTTCGCAGAAAATAAAACAGCTTTCCCTGTCACAAAAACATTGTTGCCGAGTTTTCAAACTATTTTAGTTTTTAATTTCGGAACGAAATCTTTTTTAAAATCCAAAGAAAACAGTGTTTTAGAAGTTGAAAAATGTATTGTTTTAGGGCCAATAAAACAGGCGTTTGATTATACTTTAGAGCCTGATTCGGAGATTTTAGTGGCGAATTTCAAAGAAGATGCTTTTTACAGATTCTTTGGAAATGCGCTTTTAACGCACTCTTTGCCCATTCACCCCGATGTTTTAATTGCCCAGAATTGTTTTGATGCTTTATGGGAAGAATTAAAAATAATCCCTGATACAAAAGCACGTGTCGATTATATTTTAGAATTCTGTAAACCTTATTTAGGAGAACAAAATTTGATAACAACACTTTTGGCTGATTTTAAGGAAGAATCTCTGAATCCGATAAAAACGATTGCTTCACAAATAAACCAATCAGAAAGAAATATTCAACTTCATCAAAAGAAATTTTTCGGCTATACAATTAAGGAAATCACTCGGTACGAACGTTTTTTGAAAGCTGTAGATCTTATTCAGCAAACTTCAGTTAGTGACGAAAAAACAGACTGGCTTTCTGTCGTTGAACAATGTGGTTATTATGATCAAAGTCAATTGATTCATGATTTCAAATATTATATGAAGATTTCGCCAACAAAATTCTTAAAGTTTCAAAGCGATATCTGCAGCGCAAAAGACACTTAAGTCTGCTTTTCGTTTTCTTACAATTGTACCCAAACATTGCGTTTTACATTTGTCATGTAATCTTTAAAAATAGAAAACATGAAAAATTTAATTATTTATGCGCATCCAAATCCGGCAAGTTTAAATCACTTTTTTAAACAAACTGTAGTCGAAAGTTTGGAAAATCAGGAACAGGAAATCGTAATTCGGGACTTAAATGAAATCAATTTTAATCCGGTACTTTCTTTAGACGATATGAGCGGACAAAGAATGGGTCAGGTTGCTGCTGATGTTAAAAAAGAACAGGATTTTATAAACTGGGCAGATCGCATTATTTTTGTTTATCCAATCTGGTGGACAGGAATGCCTGCCATTATGAAAGGTTATATCGATCGCGTTTTTAGTTACGGATTTGCCTACAGATACGATCAGGGAATTCAGAAAGGATTATTGGCAGGCAAGAAAGCAATCATCATCAATTCACACGGAAAATCAAACGCAGAATATGCAGAAAGTGGATTGGGTAAAGCTTTGGCCTTAACTTCAGATACCGGAGTTTTTAATTATTGCGGATTCGAAATTCAGAAGCATTTTTATTTTGATAAGGCAGATAGCGCTACTTCAGAAAATATTTCAGAATGGGAAAATCAGATTACAGCTTTCTTAAAAGAAAATAAATAAGGCATTAAAACTCTAATTCTAACTGATCCGGCAAAAGTCTGAAACTCATTCGGTGGTATTTTGTAGTTCCGTATTTTCTAATAGCATCCCGGTGTTCCTTGGTAGGATAACCTTTGTTTTGTTTCCAGTTGTACATCGGGAATTCTTCATGAATTAAATCCATATATTCGTCACGGTACGTTTTTGCTAAAACAGAAGCGGCGGCGATACTCACAAATTTTGCATCTCCTTTTATAATGCTTTGGTTAGGAATCGATTTTAATAAATCTATTTCGTCTTTTGAAAATTGTTTTCCAAAAGTATTCTTTAATCCTAGTTTTGCATTAAGCGATCGGTTTCCATCGACAATAATATATTCAGGAACCTGATGTAATTTCAAAATACATTCCTGCATTCCTTTCATTGATGCATTCAGAATATTTATTTCATCTATTTCTTCTGCATGAAGATGTGTTACGGCAAAACAAACGGCATGTTGCTCGATAATAGGTTTTAAATGAAATCTTATTTTTTCAGACAATTGTTTACTGTCATTTAAGAATTCATGCTCAAAATCTGCAGGCAAAATTATGGCAGCAGCAGTTACCGGACCAGCCAGACAACCGCGTCCTGCTTCATCAGTACCTGTTTCGAAAATATATCCCGAGAAATTTTTTGCAAGCATTTTTTAAATTTTCAAAACGCAATATTATAAAATTTTCTTCAAAACTTTTCGTTCTTTAACTTATTGAATAAGCAGTCGTATAAATTGAAGTGTTTTTTTATTTATACGTTTTTATCTTTTACCTTTGCGTGACAAATTTTGCCAAAATAATTTTATATAAAGCTATCAAATGAGAATATTCTTTTTTCTGTATCTATTAATTATACCCGCTTTGTTGTTTTCTCAGGAAAAACCTAAGCCGAAAAGCAATTTAGATATGAATACAAAATACTCCAGTATTACCGATACGCTGAAAAAGAAACAAGCAAAAATTGCTACGATCGATCAGTATCAGATTTATACTTTAGAACACGATACAATTCATGCAGATACTTCGTTGACGCTAAAAACTGCTTACAGACAAAATTATCTTCGTAAGGACAACTTCGGGCTTTTGCCTTTTCCTAATATTGGTCAAACTTATAATACTTTACAATATAGTTTAACTGATTTTTCGCCATATCCTGAAATTGGTTTTAAAGGAAAACACTTTAGTTATCTTGAAGCTAGCGATATTCGTTATTATTCAGTTGCTACTCCTTTTACAGAATTGTTTTTTAACACAACAATAAATAAAGGTCAAAACGTAGATTCATTCATAACATTAAATACATCAAAAAACCTTAATTTTTCTATTGGATACAGAGGTTTACGTTCTGAAGGAAATTATATAAATCAATTGGTAAGTACCGGAAATTTTAGGTTTACAACGAGTTATTTTACTACAGACAAAAGGTATATTCTAAACGCGCACTTTACTTTTCAGGATAACCTGAACGAAGAAAATGGCGGAATAACAACACCCGGAGATTTTGAAAGTGGAGATCCGGATTTTAAAAACCGTCAGAGATTGCAGGTTTATTTGACTGATGCACAATCATTCTTAAAAGGAAAAAGGTTGTTTTTTGATCACGCTTTTAGAGTAAACCCAACAGAAGGAAACAATAATTTATATGTAACACACCAATTTAATTACGAATATAAATTTTTTGAATACAAGCAGCCAACAGTTATTTCTACTGTTGATGGTGCGCCTGTACAACGATTTGGTGAATCGTATGTGACAAGTGGA
>Ga0247741_1000413_pt1 | contig 24817 bp, 23 predicted proteins | sample UWRJL213509R2_FD_180945 | JGI IMG/M metagenome (GOLD analysis project Ga0247741, IMG submission 180945) | Plant litter microbial communities from Arlington Agricultural Research Station in Wisconsin, United States - UWRJ-L213-509R-2 | ecosystem: Environmental > Terrestrial > Plant litter >... | reverse complement strand
TTTGCACAGTATGCACTTGAGGCTGTCAGAGGGCCGTACCCTAGCCACAAGCGATTGAAAACCAAGTTAGGTCGTGCGATATCGTCCAAGCATTCGAGAGAATCCAGTCAGCGACCAATGCAGCCATCGCATGGTTTCGGGACTGATATTTTGTTTCTGAGGTAAATTGTAAATTGTGAATGCATCTATGTCGGCGCGCCAAGATAGATCCACCAAAAACACACCAGTCCTGCATATAAAAGAGATTTAGTAAAGAAATTACAGTTCCGACCAATGTTGATTCAGGTTTGGGGCGTGAAATGCGGGCATAGTCCTGCAGGGAAGTATAGCCAACGTGAGCAGTATATTCCTATGCAAATGTTAATCTGGGAATCGGGTACTCTCCTCCCACATCAGTAAACTGTCCATTTGGTGTCAGGGTTTTGATGGTTTTCTATTTTGGGAGTTTCCGGAAACTCGGAAACTCGGCATATAATAAATTTATCAAATTTTAGCTACAAATGGACTAGTCTCACGCTATTACATGCTGCACGTGATGGAAAGTTTTTTGAAAAATGGACCTGGGTTTCGGGGTTTCCAGCTTTCGAGGTTTTTAGGAGGTTTTTCCTATTTTTAGCGGGTTTTTCGGGTTTTGAAAACTCAAAAAACCAAATGGACAGATTCCTGATGCAAGATTCATCCTGCTGGTATAGAAATCCCAGCCCGAAGCCGGGTTTATTCTGGTGTGGGTTAAAGGGGAAGAGAGAGAAGACTCTCACTTCAAGGCTGATAATATGATTAAGATTGGGGTCTACAGAGGTAAGAACGGCTAGTACTGTCCGAAATCAATCAATTCGTCAGTCACGGGTCACAGCCATCCCAACGACGAAATGTCACGGAGGTCACGCCAAATTCGACAAAAATCCCTCCAAAACCACCAAGAGCGCGTCGTGGGACCCTAACTAGCTTACAAATACTTCCCGATATAGTAATTTGACGAAACCAAATTTTCGTCAGACGTGTCACAGGTCGCATAGCCTGACGAATTGATTGATTTCGGACAGTACCCTTACTGGGACGAAGGCAGGTAGGGAAATCAGGCGACGGTTAGCACCCAATTTTTGACCTCTTGTGCTGCATCGATAACCACCCTGAAGCATTGGTCAATGAATTCACCAAGTAATGTTCGTTTTCTAGACTCCTACCGACAAAGAGCGGAAACTATGCTGGGCCCCATTTAAAGTTACACGTTTGCGCATATAAACCGTTTTCGTCGAAGCAGCCTTCGATCCTCAATGCTTGGAGCTTGCAGTGCATACGTGATTCTTAGATGCAAGTCTCGTGCACAACTGAATTCGAGATGCTTGCATGGGAACCCATTTATAAATATACATTGATTAAAGTGATGCCTGTCATCTTGGGGTCAATAACTGAACCATGTGTTGCATACGCGATCTCTGTTTCCCACACATCGTACTTGACATGACAGTAGATTTTATTCTTTGGATATGCGTAAGGAATGTTTTCAAGTGCTTAATCGTTGCGATTGTCCTAATACGCAGAAAATTAACGAGATACTATTGTTATTTAGATTCTTTTGAAGTGTCTGGTTGATGTACCCCACAACCCTCTTTGCTTGGTCGGGACATTATTGTCTGTCATTCAGACTTGCAGTGGGGGATGATCAATGGCCAAGGACATATACGTCAGAACATCTAAAAATATTTATGCTTCCTTTTGATCTCTTGCGCACGCCTTGAACTCCGTGTCGAATTTATCAACACTTCCTCTGCACTTCTGCCTCAACGATGGCATAATCCTCATGTTATTACCTCCTAGCACTCCACTTACTCTGGTTTCCCTCCACTTTGACATGGGAGGCATCTTCATGTTGCGTTTACGAGCTGAAGTTGTGCGTATTTCCTACCACATGATGTCCGTCGACGTATTCTGCTCCAAGGACAAAGGTCTCATCTCATTCACTAACATTGCCAAAGAGAAATTTTAAGAACATATAAAAGGTCTCGAATCATTAGCCTCATCTTCACTCAAACAAACGAGCTCGACACTACCAGTCAAACCAAATTTTCAAACATGCAATTCGCTACTCTTGCTCTCTTCGCAGTCGCTGCTGCTACCACCACCCTTGCTGCCGCCACAGGAGTTGCCACAACCACCCCCATCCCCGCCAGCCAGTGCAACACCGGTCCAGTCCAGTGCTGCAACAGCACTGGAACGGCCAAGGACCCCTCTATTTCCAAGCTTCTCGGCCTCTTGAATATCAACGTCAGCGACGTCACTGCGATTATCGGTGTTACCTGCAGCCCCATCAGTGTCATCGGCATTGGAGGCAACTCCTGGTAAGTTTGATTTCCCTCAATGCATGGTAACGCACTGGCTCATAATTTAATTCAAATTTAGCTCTGCCCAGCCGGTCTGCTGTTCCAACAACTCTTTCAGTACGCAATTTGCCTATAATGACTTTCGACAACCTTGTCTCACGATTATTTTTAGACGGAATCGTTGCCATCGGATGCACCCCGGTCAACTTGAACTTGTAGACGATAGGGCCTGATCCTGCCGAGAATGCGACGAGGAAGTTTGAGGTTGAAGGCGATGTTGTCTCGATTCGTAGTCTCAGAAATACACATATCTTTTGCGCTATATGACGGAGTTAGCCCAACTCGGAGTGGTGATATTACCTCTGGTTCTATATAAAATATAGGCCCCGTAAGCTTGAGTATGGCGAAATCGAGTTTATTGCAGGAAGTGGAAGTACTGTCTAATCATATCAATGTCCAGTGCTAAGCGCCCGTCCATTCCACCTAAGGCGACCCTTATCAGTGCCTGCTTCAAGAGTTATCCGGGCCGGGCACTCGAAGAATATCGACCTACCTGGTCCAGACTCTGTGCGCCACCGTCAACGACGTCTTGAGGTCATCTGCGGCAAAAAATTTCCCTTCATCCTGCATTTTTCCCATGACTTCCCTATCTTACAAACGCCCACAGGAGCTCGTCATTTCCAACACCATAATTCTCTGCACCTCTCATATCGCGGATGACGTCGCACAGCTCTGTATTTGTAGCAGATGGTCCATCGAGAACCTCAGTCGTTTGCATTCGCCACCACTAGAGCAAGCTGCCTACTTTTACTTTTTATTCACGTACTGACAGAATTACCTGGCTTTGTCCTCTTTATATTCTCATATTAACTAGATATGGAAACGATCAAGCCTTATAGTTCATGTGGAACGTCGGAGGTACTGCTTTGGGGTCCTATGCCCTGAAGAGATACGTTTCCCCATACCCGTTCGTTCACGCCAAATTACTACGAAATGGACGGACGGGGCACGACGTCATCCTCGAAACTTTGGAACTGTATTATCATTTCGAATTTAAAGTAATTTCAAGTGGCGTCTGTGAATGGCTAGTAAACAGGGGCGTCTCATGTTGGGCACATCTCGAACCATGAGTCTAGGTTTACAAGCCTGACTCACCTGTCTCTGTGAGCTTCAAGTGGGGTTGCATTGCTCAATGGCAGCGACTAAATTAGTAAACCTACTTATACTTTCGCCAGGTCGAGCAGCGCACGCTTATAACTATTTTGGAATAATCTTAATGAGAAACCCAGGGGAGTGACTAATCTATGCTATGAAGTGCCGCCCAATGCTAGCCTACAACGATGTAGCACTAGATAAGTGAACCAATGAACCGGACTTGCATGCCCCCGCCGCCTAAAGCAGCCGCCCGACGCCGAAGACGCCGAGAGCCTCTGCCATTTTTGGAAGGAACGCGGCTCGCGCGCTTTCACGTGCAGCTGAACCAACGGACCGTGGGTTTTAGGCGGAATGTAAAAGTGCTTGAACCCGCCGTTTCCCCTGTTGCTTTAGCCACTCTTTCGCGTATTCTCGGCGCTTATCTGGACGGCCTTACGGCGATATGGATGCCTACTTGCCCTCACCAGCCCATAGCACCCATTACGACCACAACCAATCTAGACCCAGCAGTGGACTTGAAGCAACTCCCGGCTGAGAAAACGGACACCTCTGGTCTACTGCCAACAAGATGTCGGGAAGACATACCTGATTGCAGCACCAGTACTGTACGGTGCGGAGTTAACGAGGGAGATCTGAATTCTAATACTCACGTCAATGTATCCGATTCAGGGTTCGCTCTCTTATCTCCAATCACGCCTTACAGTAGGCTCATTATCTTGGGCGGTGATATATAATCACCACAAGATCATCTGCCCGTTGAAGAGCGAGATTATCCTCCTCCTCCTGCCCTCCCACCCACCGTACAAATGTCCGTCATCCCGACATCCTCCTTCATCCACCCCATCCCCCTCTCCCCTGGCCCAGGTGTACGTCCTCTCACCACCTCACCCATCTACCTCTCTCCAGGTCCCGGTGTGCAGCCTTATACTACCATAATACCCGCCCCAGCTCCCTCTCCCGACACAGACCCAGCCGTATCGGTCATCGGCAGCAGCCTCGTCCCCGCACCATCGAGCGACAGCGCCAGCGGCTGGGTTAGCATCGGTACCGCTATACCTGGGGATGATGGTTCTATCAGTACGGAATCGGACGGACATCGGTTGGCGGTGCCTCTAGCCATCCTATTTGCGCTCCTGCTCGTCCTAGGTGCAGCGCTCGTGTCGATCCTCCTTTTGCGCCGCAGGAGGCGCCGAAATGGTGCAGCGGCACATGAGAAGTGTGGTGCAACGAGTGCCAGACGGTGTGCACATGCCCATGTCCATGCGTCTGCGCAAGTTGGAGGTGTTAGCGCTCCTGATGCGAGAGAGCTGAAGACAGAGGTCGATTGGACATCGTTAAAGTCACTCCAGGTCGACCTCGAGAAGTATGCCGAGGGTCGGAAAGCGTCGACGCCGCCGTCTACTGATAAGTAGGCTGTTGGTTCGTCGTTATATGGAGGCTTCTGCTTCTTACTGGGCATTAGCCGTAGCAGGGGGGAGTAAATGTCGAACAGGCTATCGATCGACGGACAAGCCAAGGGCCAACATTTCGAACCGTCAAGTTTATCAAGATCTCCTTGTCCTTGTCCATATATGCGTTCGTCCCCTTGCTATCCACCTCCATTTCTCTTCGCCGCTTAACTTTTCGACTCGTCTTTCACGATTTCATCTTCATCGTCCTTCATCCACTCTCTTCGATATCTTCACCGTACTATACTCTCATTCAAAACTATGAACCTTCAAGCACAAGTACCCTAACCTTGTTCACCCATTTAGGGCGACTACCCATTTCATTTGTACCATACCGCCTTACATTTCGCATTTACGATTATCGCTGTATATTATGTATCGCGCCGCTAACGTCTTCCATGACCTCTATCGTGTCTACGCGGCAACAACCATTACCCATTAACATTAACATCCAACATTCAACATTTAAACACTGTTAGATATTTTGTGTACCCTGTACCCCGTACCCTGTAAAATATATAAACTGTAGACATCGAATCTTCGTGAAAAGACAAATCTGATCCTTGGAGCCAAGGCCTTGTGCCTTGGCCAAATTTCTCTAATAGAACTAAGCGGACGGTCCGATCTCGGTGCTAGGTACCAGGTACTACGGATCATGGATAATCAAAGGGCCTGCCCTGAACTCGAGAAAATTTGAATAAAACTCCGCAATCGACAAATTAATTGAAACTTGCTCCACTCCCTCCGTCCTTCCATCTTGCCTTTCGCCTCCCAGTATTCCCTGACCACCTCAAAAAATCTCTGCTCAGTCTACCGTATACTCTATTCTCTGGATCTTGAATCTGTATTTAGATCCTCCTGACATGGACGCGGGATGTGTCTTCGTCGGCTGATTTAACCTTCTGGTGCAAGCATACCTGCTCATCGATATCCCACTACGTTGTACATCGATGCTGCCCCTAGTCTGTGATTGGCGCACGAAGCATTCCCCTGCATTCTCCGATTCTTGGATCTGATTCTAGCGCTGACCGTTGACCTCGAGCTCATCGCGGCTGATTGATCGTCGTTAATCGATTTCGATGCACTGGCCACCCCTTCTGGATATCGTCGTCGATATCGAATCCCAGTCGGTGGGGATGTGACTGACTCTGCATTGGATCTGCCTTACGCACGCATGAACAGCGCCCTGGGACTGGACCTACATGGTGTGTTTTGAGCACCTTCTGGGCAGGCGAGCATGTGCATCGAGTCATATTGCACACGGATCCCACCCAGATACTCCACATCGCCATTAGATCTCCAGTCCCACGTCCTGCCTCCGCATTTCCAGTCGGAGTATTTCAAGTTCGCAGTACGGATTCGGTTATCGACGAACTTGGATAAATATTCAAAATTCCACATTCCTCAACCCAAAAAACGCGACCTACCGTGGGTCGGGACTGGAGCATCGCGACGTGTTCATGGGAATCTGGGAATGAGAAGTCGTGTGCAACGTCTTGTGTTGCACATGAAATCCCAGATATATACTCCACGTCGCCGTTGGATCTCCCGTCCCGAGTCGGAGGACGGGTTTGCGTACTTTTGTGCAATTAGGGGTCTAAGATCTATCGACTGAATGTGGTTCTTGCCTATTCCGCTTCCGTTTTTTGTGTCCGCTGGCTTCGTTATCGGATAACGTCTCCCAAATTACTTTGCCCCTCGACGCTATTCACATTCGGGACTGGGGTATCAACGAGATTTAATCTGCCATCTAGGATGGAAACTTATGGTGCATTCATCGCAGCTGCGTCCTACCAAGATGTACTGTGATTTTCGTTTGTGCTACCGTCCAGAGTCAGATTAGATGTACCCTCGAGCATGATTCACGATTCCTCCCAACTCACAACAAAATCCGATTGACCACATACTCAGGACCAGAGCACTCTTATGGGTACATGGGAATCTGGGAATGAAAAATTATGTGCAACGTCTTGTGTTGCACATGATAACCTAGATATCCTCAACCCCCCTGTAGGACCATCCGTCCTGAGTCAGAGTACCGATCGGCAACGTTTTGGTGGTAGTGCAAGTTCGCTCTTTTCTTTATCAATCGTGCTATCTGCTCATCCACTAACATGCACGCACGAAAGTGCGATCCACGCGAGACCGGGACTGAACTTATTGATTTTGAGATTTCATTCATCTAGGCCGAGGACTTGTACGTCCATCGCACAAGAAGGAGAAGAGTAGAATTGAAGATGTGCAGCACAGGTGCTCGGCGTTTCCTACGCCGACATATAAGAATCCTCCTTGCTCTGTCATCAGAATCGCTTGGACGTGAGTATGGACTGGTTTCAAGCCGATTCTTTTGCTCATGACCTAGCTTTCCACTCCGCTTTCTTGGTGAATTTACCTTTGAACTTCCCCTTTTAAATACATTTCTGACTTATTTAACTACTGCTGTCGAAAACAATCATGCTCTCGCGTAGATTAATTTTGTTATCAGACAATGTAGCATACATTCCACGTACTGGCTTACACCATTCGCAAGATAAAATGAGCGTATTACCCCTCTGATTCGTTTTCTGGTATTTATTTTGGTGGTGACAGATCCGAAAATGACGGAGGGTCAAATTCAAAATTGGCCTCGCCTGTGTTACCTAGACTTGAGACTGAAGTATTTTACACGATGACTTAGCAATTAGAGATGCCCTCCGGTAAGTCAGTAACCTTCAGAGCGTTTCCTTCCCCGCCCTCACAGAGAAAATGAAGACTTTCTCGTAAGCGGTGTGTTTTCTGTGCGAAATTTATTGACCGATTGCCCACAGTCGGCCCCGCAATCGGTTGATCAGGTCAAGCATGGCATGGGGACGCCGCTCAGTTCGGGTCACACGGTCGATCACTCTCAACCTGAGTTTCATCATCGTGTTCGTGACAAGACCCAAAAAGTATGTAATTGGAGTGCTTTTGTTCCACAACCACCACGACCACGACCACGGCCACGACTATTGTTCATGCAAGGCCCAGTGCTTATCATCTCTAGTTTTTTCCTAGTCGTAGTCCTACGAAAGCTCGTCAACTTCGTGCTTGCAGTCCGCAGAATCAAGTATGCAACAATTCCCATTGGTCAATGTCTAGCTGAAGATTAAAACATGTTGTTCAGTCACCTATCGGGATATCGGACGCTGTTCTCGTCATATGGCTTCATGGCCAATGTCCTTCCTGGAATCCAAGGCATCACTCCTGGAAACAATCCATTTTTTCGCGATAAACATAATTGCACGCAAACTCTTTCCTTCCATCCGTCGAATTCAATATTCTAACGATCTTGACTCAGTGTGCAATGTTTCGAAATGGGACATAACGTCAATTGTGGGTCGATATCATTGGTTACTACCAGACGATTCTTCTCATGTAAACTATTGCATATAGGTCTCAGCACTGCCCGAAGCTGCGACAACAATCGTGCTTTCCGATGCCGATGCAATCAAGGTAAGTAGAGTATTGAAGCCATACTGGGAGGAGGTGGATCCTAATAAATCTCGTTGACAACAGGAAGTCACCTCATCTAGGGCGCGCTTCCCGAAACCCGTCGAGAGATATGAAATAGTATCGTTCTATGGACCGAGCATGGTTGCTTCTGAAGGTGAAGACTGGAAGAAATACCGCAAGATATGTGCGCCAGCGTTCTCTGACGTACGTGACCATTCATTGACCTTGGCGCCCCTTGGTTCTATTCACTAATTTGGAACCCGGTTTTAGAGGAATAGTAGACTTGTCTGGGACGAGACTGTTCGAATTATGAGCGAACTCTTTGAGGTTGAATGGAAAGGCGAGGAAGTCGTATCGGTCGATAATATGGACGACGTAACCCTGTCGGTAAGACCCTACTCGTTTATTCGCTTCATGAACTTATATTTACTTGACTGGGGATGTAGATCGCCCTCTTTACTATCGCTGCCGCTGGTGGGTAATTATCCAGTATAGCCCGCATGATATCTTATTCATGCCTAATGCAGGATTCGGCCGTCGAATTCCATGGAACGAAGAAGCATCAGCAAACGCAGGACACCAGATGACATTCAAACAGTCGTTGCAAATTGTCTCTGACGATATATTCTTCAAGATTGCCGTTCCAGAATGGGCATTTGGAGTTCACAAGCGCCTTTCTAGAGTCAAGACCGCTTTTGATGAACTAAAGGTAAGGTTTGCGGCCTAATCCAGCCAATGGTCAATGGAATGACATCCTACCTAGGAATATATGCACGAAATGATCGTCGAACGACGAATGTCCGAGAAGATAGAGAGATTCGACCTCCTAGCAGGCTTGCTGGAGGCAAACACTGGCGTCGATGAGCAAGACATTGACTCGGCAGGAATCACAGAGCGTGAAGTCATGGGTAATATATACATGTTCCTCCTTGCAGGCCATGAGGTGTGTATCATTTCCTCGTTTCGTTGATTTCCACTTGATCTCCTAACATCTTGCATGTTCAATTTACGCCAACAGACGACGGCACATACTCTTTGCTTCGCATTCGCTCTTCTTGCATTATACGAAGATGAACAGGAAAAACTCTTTACCCAGCTACAACAAGTATTACCAGATAGAAGAAACCCAGTGCGTTTTCTCATGTGTGATGTTTAAAACTAAAAGAGTCCATGCGGAGATTGCTCATTAGACACCCGTATTTATTATTCGCAGACATATGACGACATGCCCGCCCTAACTCGCTCACTCGCGTATGTGACTCATTTGTCGTCAAACCATGCTGCTAACCGATGGCTCTATCCCCAGTGTACTCTATGAAACCCTAAGGATGTTCCCTCCAGTGAGCCTTCGCTTCATTTAGCTCCACCCAGCTTCTCAACAGGTTATTATTGATGTCTCCTCCCAAAGATAAACGAAATTCCCAAAATAAGCGCTGAAGATACAACGCTCACCACCACCAACACACGGGGCGAAAAGCTTGTCGTTCCAATCCCGAAAGGTAGTATGATCGGGATTAATGTACCTGGGATTCACTATAACCGTGAGTGGGCATTAAATCTCCATGTTGGAGAACAATGATAGCTGACTATCGAGTGTATGCAATAGCTCGATATTGGGAGGATCCTTACACTTTTGATCCGTCCAGGTTTCTCGGCGCCTGGCCACGAGATGCATTCATAGAGTTTAGTTCTGGTTAGCAACATAATAAAATGCCGGATAGAAGTGTTTTCTTACGTTCGGATGCGATTCCAACAGGTTCTCGCGCCTGCATAGGAAAGAAGTAACGCCCATGCCCGCCTTCTATCATCTACTATTTTCTAAATTTCCATTTACAGGTTCTTCGAAACCGAAGCAGTTGCCGCGTTGACTATGATCGTACTCCGATACAAAATCACTGTCAAGAAGGAAGATCAGTTTGCTGCAGAAACATTCCAAGAACGACGGGAACGCGTCCTGAAGACGCAGACTACATTGACGTTGACGTGAGTTGACTGATTTCAGAGTGTAGAAGATCAGTGACTGACTCCAAAATCCACTCCTTTGAACTGAAGTCCTGTCCAGGCGCCCTTGACATTCACCCAACGTTAATGAATATATACGCCATCTCGTTCAAGACTTGTATTGCATACAGATTATGTCCGCCTCGCGAGCAGGCTCCAGGAGGACCTGCTCTTTCTTGTTCTGTATCCTTCAACTAAGCCTACGTAGATAAGGACTCTAACTCAGGTCATGTGCAACGACTGGTGTAAAGCTGAGAGAGAAAAAAGATAAAAGAGAAACGAACAACTACTGGTCTGATATTCTTGGCCGAGTGCCGATTTCATAAATGAGCGCGAAACTCTTACTTTTCACACAAAATGTTGTAATTTTAGGCCTAATTAGCGTACATAAACTCACGTGTGAATTGAGCGCCTAAAATGAGTCGCAGCGCCAAACTGAGACCCAACGCGAAACTCCAACTCATTGCACTATTTCTAGAATTCATGGAATGTATATTTGGGCTATATAAGACACATAACAATAGTAAAATAAGTAATACGACTTAATGGAAGGAGGCGACGAGTGGTGGGTCCCGATTTTGGGAAGTGCCTAATCACGTGATTGAGCGTCGATCAAACTTTTCATATCCAGCGATGCCGCTAGTTGTTCCGACTCGTTCGGCCGAGTCCCGACAGTGGTATCTCCTTATGTGGGTGTGAGTCGCGCTGCGACTCATTTTAGGCGCTCAATTCACACTCGAGTTTATGTACGCTAATTAGGCCTAAAATTACAACATTTTGTGTGAAAACTAAGAGTTTCGCGCTCATCTATTAAATCAGCATTTGGCCAAGCATAATATCATACAATACAAACTGGGCCTATTCTATCGCAGTAGGTTCCAAATTCTTAACTCGATCGCCACTCCTATAGAATGATAACAAGTATTATACAAGGAACACAACGAAGAGACGGCGGTTCGTTTAGAAACTGGGAAGATATAATGGAACAACGAAAGAGAGAGGTTGTAAGCCTGGCGCCCAGTCTCACTGCGGGCAATTGCCTATTGATGTCCGAATCAGACACTGAAAATATGTGGAAAGTATTATGAATTGAATCACCGAGTTTGCAGTAGATAGTATGTCGATAATATTTTATAATATTTTCATGCTATGATCTACCCCTAACTCGGGAAAAGATTAGAGCAAAATATAGGATTCCTTCAGCCTCGATCATGATGTCCAGATGAATGTATAGCGTCACATGTGGTGGGTGCGTATCAGGCGCATCAGGTTAAACAACCAAACAAATTGAACGCGCGCTTGATTAAAGGATGGCGCTAAGCCAGGGTTCTGGGGTCCCAGAGTCCTGCCACTACCGGGTTTTCTAATTGCATCCCATCCCGACTCCACTGGCGCCGCCGAAATATCCCAGATATCCTTAAATCGTCAGCGACGTCGGAAAGACTTACTCACCAGGCCCGACATGCCCTCAACGCTGTAGATGTGCGCCTGCTACACGTGACGCTATACATTAACACTCGATTCTGCGATAAATTGAAATCGGCTTCTAAATATCTTCCCGGTCTTTCCAGTCTGTGATCTTGGACATCGAGGCTGAAGGAATCCCATATTTTGCTCTAATCTTTTCCCGAGTTAGGGGTAGATCATAGCATGAAAATATTATAAATATTATCGACATACTATCTACTGCAAATTCGGTGATTCAATTCATAATACTTTCCACATATTTTCAGTGTCTGATTCGGACATCAATAGGCAATTGCCCGCAGTGTCTTACTTGCGCTTGGACACTTTAGTACTATCACACGTCTGTAAAGGAGACTAGTATCGTAGCGATCACATCTTCCTAAAATAAGCTCATCTACTGTACACCGATTGTTACCTGCACCCCGAGGAATACACCATGGTCCTTACAAGCTGCGACCGTGCCCAGTGGGCCCTATGGACGACGGGCTTTCAGAAGTCAATAGCCAAAATAAACGTACGGTACCCATGTCAGAAGACCTTGCTCCGTATCGCCGAGTGTCTTTCGAATACCCTGAATGGCATGATGGAGGGCGTGCGCGGCGCCGCTGCTGTAGAGTCCCAGTTTTCCCAAAGCCTTTCCCCTCTCCATAAGCTCCTTGTAGAAGGTTTCCGCCACCACGGGGCCGTACCGATCTTTGATAGACCACATAGTCGCCACAACGCCTCGATACCCAGCGGCCAGCATCCCAGCTGCAAGGTGGACCGCCTCTTCTGAAAGCTTCTCGGTGCCAGCACTCGTCTGACATGCTGACAAAAAGGCCAACTCGCGAACGACAAATTTTTGCTTCATAATTTCCGAGAGCTCGAGACGTCCATCGTGCAGGTAGAAGCCGCTTTTGAGGGGGTTCTCGATGTCCTGGGTCGCATGGCATGCAAGGTGGATTGAGCCATGTGATTCCATCTCTAGCTTGACCCGGCTGACCGATGCGGATTCTCCTTCCAGGCGAAGAGAGTTGCTATGAGATGCATCAATTGCGTCCCATATACAATTCATCTCCTTCGTGGTTGCGGGGATAGCAGATCGTCCTGGAGTGTTCGGTTGGCTAATGATAAGGAGCTTTGACGATGCGGGCTGTTGTACATTCGCAGATTCCCTGAGCTTCTCCAGCAAGGAACCGACAGTAGGTGTATATGAGGAGATGACAAAGTCAGAAATGCAGGAGCCTGGTGGCGATCTCCCATTGGGACTATATATTCCTGCAGCATGAAGTGGAAGGAACGCAAGGGGACCAGTTGGACACCAACAGATTCGAGCTGGGTCTGAGGCGGCAGGTGCCTTTAAATCAATATTAACGCAATGATATGTCAGGAATTGGAAAACATTTACGGAGTATGCAAGTGCATCCAGAATTGGTCTTACCACACGCAGCCAGAGGGCCTCAAGAACGAGATGGATTTCGCTCCGAATGTCAGTATCTTCCTCCAGCACTGTGCGCGGGCCACGATCTTCTTCGCGCATGCGAACCCTATGGTTTGAAAGAAAGCGACGCAGGCGCTCTCTAAGGTCAGATGCTTCGTCATAGGTAAAACTAAGAGGGATATGCATGGGTGCTCCGACACTGGAGATGAGAGCCAGTGCATCGCATCGGTCCTCGTGAACATTGACAAGAATTACGATCGCATCCCGAGGAAGACGTTTCAGGAGATTCGGCGCCCGAGGCGGTCGAAGAAATTTATGGAATTGGGGGATAAGGCGAATTTTTTCGAGCAGGCTGTTCCATTCGCGAGAAAGCTTGAGGTGATGGTATGCTTCGTCTTGTAAGTCCATTTTCTGTGAGAGTGATGCGTCTCCGTTCAGACTTTCCAATCCAGGGCGAGACCCAGACACCTCTAATGCGCCTGAGATATTTGAGAGGAGGTGGGCCAGGCGCTCATCATGATCGCGAAGATCGTCCAGGGGTGTGCGGAGTTGGTTGAGTTGACTCCAGACAAGGCAACGACCTTGTTCAAGCCATTCGAGAGCTTTCTCAACATCTCCCAAAGTAAACGCGGCTGAAGCAGCGGATGTGGTTAAACTTGAGATCTCAATGAGGTCTGTATGACGTTGTTGGATGGTACGGTCCAAACCCGCGATCTGCGTCATAAGGTCAAGTGCAACACCATACGCCATTCGCATTTGCGGGAGATGGTGAATTTTGGAGATTTGTGCCCACTTTCTAGCAGCATCGAGGCGAGCAGACGGAGGTCCAAAGGCTGTTGCTGACTTCCGAAAAGTTGATGCGGCGGTGTACATGTCTTGGATATCATCTGTGTGTTCGAAGCGACTGAGAAATGAATTCCCTAGGTTAATTAACCGTTCTGGCATGTCAGCATGGCCATTGGGGGTGAGCTGAACTGCTTGCTGCTGGACGGAAATAGCCTCCGAGATATCAGAGTCATCGCTCGTGCACTCGAAGCGATGCCGAAATGAAATTCCAAGGTTACTTAGCAATCCTGGGGTATCAGGGTGGCCATCGGTGGTGAGTTGAATTGCTCGCAGCTGGTTTGAGATAGCCTCATAGATGTCGGAGACGTCATTTGTGTTTTTGAAACGGCTCAGAAACGAACTTCCAAGGTTATCCAGCTGTGAAGGCATGTCGGCGTGGGTGTTGGGGGTAAGTTGGACTGCTCTTTGGTGTGCTGAAATGGCCTCCGAGATGTCCGAGACATCTTCTGTGCGTTCGAAGCGACCGCGAAATGAAATTCCAAGGTTATTCAGCAATCCTGGCATGTCGGCGTGCTCATCGGGGGTGAGTTGAATTGCTTGCTGCTGGAGTGAGATGGCCTCAGATATGTCAGAGAGATCGCCAGTGTGTTCAAAGCGTCGCTCAAATAGATTTCCGAGGTTACACAGCCGTCTTGGCATAATAGCGTGGTCATTTGGGGTGAGCTGAACTGCTCGCTGCTGATGCGAGATGGCCTCAGAGATGTCGGAGAGATCGCCTGTATGTTTGAAACGAGCCACAAATGAAATCCCAACGTTATTCAGCTGTCGAGGAATGCCTGGGTGGCCATTGGGGGCGAGTTGAACTGCTTGCTGCTGGATAGAGATGGCATACGAGATATCAGAGACACTGCCTGTACATTCGGAACGACTCAGAACTGAAAGTCCGAGGTTATTCAGTAAAGCTGGCATCTGATCGTGACCATTGGGGGTGAGTTCGACTGCTCGCTGCTGAGCTGAAACAGCCTGTGAGATGTCGGATACATCGCCTGTGCATTCGAAGCGACACCGAAATGAGTTTCCAAGCTCAGTCAGATATCCTGGCATGTCAGGATGGCCATTGGGAGTGAGTCTAACCGCTCGCTGCAGGATTGATATAGCCTCCGAGACGTCAGAGACGTCGCCTGTACGTTCACAGCGACCACGAAAGGAATATCCAAGGTTATTCAGTCTTCCTGGCAGGGAGGCGTCTCCATTAGGGGTGAGCTGAACTGCTCGCTGCAGGATTGAGATAGCCGTCGAGATGTCGGAGATATCGCCTGTGCGTTCGAAGCGACTCAGAGCTGAAAGTCCGAGATTATTTAGCTGTGAAGACATGTCATCACGACCATTGGGCGCTAGTTCAACTTCTTGCTGCTGAAATGGAATGGCTTCCAATGTGTCGGGCAGGTTCACTTCGCGGTTTCCTATTTACCGGGCTAATATTCAATGCTTGTGTTATTTATTTGCGTCGAAGTTCGAGCTTACCTATTTCGACCAATTCGTCGTCGTCGTCGTCGTCTTGTACATGATCCTCTCGAGGAATCCCTGTAACCAAGAATGACAAATTGAATGTTGACACACCAACAGCAGCGGAAGTAAAGCCTTTTGTGATTCCTGATATTTTGCCAGATTGAATACGAGTGAGCAATCGTTTGAGAACAATCTATAATAAAAACTTACGACCGTGCAACCCTGACGCTAATTCATATTTTTTCACAGTCACGAACGCAAAGTCCATGTATTCTTCAGATGTAGCCACGATCGTGAGGCTGTCTGCATGTGCGTCTCTGAAACGTTAACTGGCGTCAAATCCTACAGGTGGACATGTGCCATCAAGTTCTCACATTTTAGCCGGCGATGACTGTTTCCATGTCTCTGGCGACTCCTTCTCCAGTAACAAAATAATTGCCTCGGCTGCAGGACCAAAAATGACGAGTTTGACCGAGTTCAGGGATAGAAACTCAGATCCCTTCGTAGAGCATTGAAGTTGTAAGTCTGATAACCAAGCTATTGAGGATATGACACTCTATTTAGCCGATAGCCATACCCGTTATGTAGAGTCTGAGATTTGCATTTCTATCGAGGGCTTCACCGCCTATACCCCCAGACTGATGCATAGTCCTCTCGAAAATTCCTTGGTCGGAGGCTATGCTATCGAGTATAGCTTGACTGTCCTCAAAGGGTGCAGTGCTTTCGAGCGCCAATCCTAAATAATTATATACTTGTGCTAATTGCCATCGCATGCGCGTGGCAGGTACGAGTTCTAGCTAGCTAAGCCGTAAACATACTTGAAAAAAAGAAATTAATTTACCAAATATTCCGTGTGCTGCTCGTCGTGAACCTGCGGTTCACTCCTCGCAGCACTATGTAAGGTTTCCATTTCCCATCAGAGGCCACATATTGGAAGATCACCAATGAAAAATCTAGATAAAAGATTTTGGATGAGATGCAATAGACAATATCTCGCTAAGATGAAGTAAACCGTGCAGGCTATGAGGCCTTGAGGTACTGACCGTGCGAAAGAGACAACGACTCGCGTTAGATGGGACATGTCTCCAAAGTAGGAATTCTCACAGTCAGATTAGTGGAGATCCCACGGTCAGTACTTGGTGAAGGCTTGGAATTAAAATGACTACAAAAGCAAGGGGGCATGACCGTGGGGAAAAATACAAAGGTCTCCGTTAGAACCTCCAACCGTTGAAATGAACGAGTCTTACTGCGTAAGAACTCGTAATTAGAATCGACATATAACCTTCACCGATATGCGTTCCAGCTGTAGCACCTTGGATATCATGACCGATTTTCATAGCAATGTCTTCGCCCTCATCGTGGGTTACAAGCGACGAGATAGGCATGGTTGCATTCGTGTCCCCTGGGGTGAGTTGGGAGATATCTGAGTCAATATTGGTTCGTGTAGAGAGAGAGAAATATGGAAGATCGACGTACTGATTCCGTCCCGCGATCCTTGAGTAAATGATTCTCCGTCGGGATTCGCGCAGAGAGCCATAGATTCGTAGCGTGTGATGAGCTAGCTTCGTTGAAATTCCCTTGAAAAGTAGGAAAATTGAGCCTTGATAAATTGAATTCCGGTCATCGTATCCAGGTCTACGGCTTCTTATAAATATGCATGTGCTCATGAGAGCAGTGCAGCCTTTACGCTGACCATGGACAAAGTGGACCTCATGCCGTCCTCATGTCAAGTGCAGTAGTTTAATTTTAGCCCCATATCACTACGTGATATGTCTTTTCAATGGTGATGAGCAACACTCTACACGTTTCGGGGGTACATAGTTCAGGCAATTCACTTGGACTGCGGTCACCTGAATAGTAGCAAGACTTGACGTGTCTTCTCTGGTATATCGTAGAATCACTTCAGTGCCTCGAGATGTATGTATACCTCAACTAAGCGCCAAACTATAAACGCATGCTCATGTTTACTGCAGGCGCGCCAAAAGGTCAGATCAAATTCGGTTGATACCGACTGCATTATGAGGCCCGTGGAGAGCGCTTCACCCTCATATCTCCTAAATAACTTCGCACTATAATAACTGTACGTGTACTTGGAGCTTAGGAATTTTGGTTTCGTATTCAACCACTGGATTTATTGAGTTATTTCTCCTGACAGTCAGGAAACTCAACAGCTATGGTAAACGTGGGCTAGGGCAGGCGCAATGCCAAGTACAGCTACTGCTATATTGTGCGCTTCGATTTATGTCTATGGAGACAAAGTTGGACGTTGATATTTAGCGTGAGCTCTGAAAGTGGGGCCGTCACACTTCCACTTAAAACCTTGATAAACCGTAACCTCTTATAGCCTACAGCTCACCACGTTGGAGGCGTCCAAAGTGGTCGCTCCCGAGTGCACTAGCGGCGCGGACCCGTCGTGACGGTCGGAAGGCAAGGATGATCGTTCGGCACAGACTCTCGCTGGCGTACATACGGGTGCATCGCCACTGATGGCTGACTAAGCTACTATCTAGGCGCGCAGGCCATGCCAAAGCCCACGGCTACAACGTCCACCGACTTGGTTCGCAGACAATAACCCATACCCCTTTATGGAAAAATCCATAGGTTTTGGCCACTATATCGTATATTTCGGGTCAAATAATGAGTTTACTGATTGGCCATCGGCGACTGACCTTTGACCGGTTAAATTTGTCGTTTTTGGACCGTTTTTTCATAAAAAACCCCCCTACTTCTTGTATGATCGTCATGACGGCGAGGTCTTCATCGTCCACAAGATTATCTATGGTTTTTCAATCCATTTTTTCTTACATACTTATACAAGGCCATGACCCACAGCCAGGTTCGTCCACCGATGGGTATGGGTTATGAGATTTTCAACCGTAGTATACGAAATAGACATGCAAAGTCGTACCGCGCGCAGTCGATGCAGCTATTTATTCCGCAATCACCAGAGTTGTATACATCATGCATTGCAAACGTGATATTTTGTAGGTGTTCACCGAATAAAGATATGCACTATGCAGTTCGAGCGCAAAAAGCGGGTATGAATAGAGGAGATGCGGGACAAATGGGCAAACAAGAATAAGGTGTAGGTGTTAGCAATAGGAATTCCTGGAAAGCAAAAAAAATATTGTCGAGAAATGGAGGGACGTACGAATTGTGGAAATTTGTACTTGGATCAAATTAAGTCCGTAAGAGATGCGAAAAACAGTTCGTGATTGGTTTTTGAAGATGAGAAGGGTTGCAGAAGTTCATGCGCGTTCGCTGCTTGTGTTCACAGTGGTGTTCGTCGTTCAGGTTATAATTGCGATACAAGATGCAACGACCAAAATATCTATCGAGTCCATCTCCCCTCAAAAAAGAAGTAAAATCCAGACAGTTGGTGCAAAAAAGGAGCAGAGATGCAATGTATGGTATACTTACACGTTTATGTAGACGCGACTGCCCCTGTTGAACGTGGAGTCCGCACGTGATGTCACGACAGAACGAAAGAGCAAATACTACGTCCTCTCCTTCTCTTCATCGGTTCATCCTTAACGTCCCGTCCAGTTTCAGTCAACCTCATTTTTATGCCTCTTCTGTCCCTACTTCTGGCTCGAGTTCCGACTCTACCCCACTCGGACACCTGCACATCCAAAACGCTCTCACCTACACGCGTACACTTCCCACTGCCATGCTTGTTGGACGACCTGGGTCTGAGCCGACCTCAAGATTGTCGACAAAACCTGGATGAAGATCACTACTAGCAGCGTGGCTTAGTCTAATGCCTCCATTCCATACCTCAGCCTTGATGCAGGCCAAATGTATGTCCTCGTTTTCTCTGTTCTCGTTGGAGATGGTATCAATTCTGACGCCATTCATTGTAGTTCTATATCCCCTCTACGAGATGGCCATATAATTTCTCTACGCTGCAACTAACCATATCCATACCAGGCAAGGCGCATCTCGGAAGGGCCAAACTGTTCTGAAGACCATACGCCGATAACCATGGCTGCTTTATCACTCAAGCGCCTATCACTGCCGTTGTTCATTGTGGCTCGGGCAGTGATATCGCAAATACGCCGACGATGAGGAAAGTGGAAAGGATGTTGACGTTGTTGGTATTGGATGGGCTATATGCTCCTCTGGATTGGATCATGTACGTCTCTTGTCTACTTTCTTTGAACTTTGTATCTGACGCATCGTACGTCTACTCTAGATTCGAGGTGGAATAACACACAAGCACTGTATCCTCGTCCCAAATGTCTATCCCATTCGCAATCGGCCCTTTCCTATACCTCTTCCTCTCCTCATAGCTCCCAGGCTCATGTTCTACAACCTCCTCCTACTCGAACGCCTCTGGAATATCCCACACCTTGACAAGATCTGCCTCACCCGCCTTGGGTCTCAACAACACTTGGCGTTCCTGGACCCATATGTATTCGCCCTCCAAGCGGCCTTCCTTGCCCATTACTTCTCCTACATCCAAGCAGTGCGTGGAGAAAATATGGCTCATGCTATGGGTGTGGACATATCCTGGCGTTGGAGGTGCCGGAGGGGTACGCAAAAATGAGAAGGCCTCGTTCGCGTTCAAGTCTACCATGGGAAGGTTCGGGGGGCTAGATCGACGACTCCGAGGCAGATAGGAAGAGCGGAACGTTCACCGAGCTCCTTAAATCAAGCATATTGAACCTCATTCCCTGGTCCTTCGATGGTCCATGTACCACTACCGCCGACGCCAACCAAATCATATACGGATGCAGACAACCCGTTCGCCTGATCCATTAACCTATCTGATCCCTTCAGCTGCTTTCGAGAGGTCCATGACTTCTTCAATAACAACGGCAACGCGTACTCAGATGGTATCTCCGTCTCAGGCGCACAGACACACGCGAAGGACCTCGATCCCTCTATGATAACACAGCCTCGCGGACGCCTACTCGGATATGGACACCGGCCAGGAGATCACCGTTCCAATTTCACAAAGCCAAAGACAATGTTTACTTGAACTCGAACACTGGCAACGGAGGAAAGTCGAAGCACCAAGCAATCCAATCAATGGCCCCCGTTCGGAGACGTCTCCACCGAATATGACGATTACACCTTCACCTACGGTGTTGGCGGATCCCCTCCTTACCAACGACCCGCATATGCCCATACTCGCATAAATCAAAGCGTCTAGCTGGCAGAGGCCGTTTCATACGGCCACGAGCATAGTGCACTCCCGACACCGCTGTGACTATGGGCAGTTGGGCAAGGACAGCATCAGCGACACTAGTCTCTCGTTTGACTATCACAGCTTCAGCAGTGTATGCGTATCCGTCCCGATGCCCACGACGTCCGTCGCTCAAGTTGCTATGGGTATCCAGTGCCTGGATAGGAGCCGTATACCCTGCTAGTCCGACATCTACACCTGTGGGTACGACTATGGGCATCCCCGGGTTGGATCTTTGGAGCTTGAAGGAGGGAACCGTCGAACTCTTCAAGACATGTCGAGTTCTATCTAACATCAACAATGTCAATACTTTTGGCTTTTCACTGAAACTCGACCTCAATTTTTGAGAACAACGACACCTACCGACCATTTCCCACCTGATCACGAACTCAACCTCAGACACTATTGAACGCTTTTGACGTTCATTCGGACGCGGATGGTCTTTATCACTCACAGTGTACACTTGTATGTGTTCCGCTTCTCGATCTTCTACTTTCGACTAATGTGGTCACTTCTTGCTAGGTCATGTCAACGAGGTGGCTTTACCACGTTTGGGATGAGATCTCGATGGATGACGCAAAGAACAGTCGTCGTTGACCCTCGTCCCTCGGGATCGTGACTGCAGCGTTTATGAGAGAACCTGGTCAGCACCAGCAGCGTCGCTCTCCAGCGTCGTTCCTACATATTCTGAAACGGTGAGTCAGGATCCAGAGATCTCAAGCAGATGACGAACATACTGACAATCTTGTTGTTTCCTTCATTAGCTTCGAGATGGAGGAGAGACGCCCATCACGCTCCCACCAACTAACGCTAATACCTCTTCTCAGATGTTCATGCTCCGACGTGAACCCTTTTCCTCCGTAAGTCCTACCCATCCTAGTACTTTCTCACTTGTACGCTAACTGATTGACCACACATTGCACCCGCAGCCGCCAATACAGTATGCACCCTTCGCCTTGCCCACTTGCCGATCTCCCACACTAAGAAGACTTAACCATGGCGCCGAATCGTCGTTGACTGCCCCTCCTCCGTTCCTCCGAAAGTCGTCTTTCTCCATAGATCAGTGTCGATTTAGTGCAGCCATTTCAGGCTTGGAATTCATCTTCGTTGTCCAACCTGGTCAAAGAAAATACTATCTGTCATTCAGTATGATGTATATTGTCACTATGTGTATCTTGACTCGAGCATGAAATGCAGGAAATCCTGTAGTAATTGCATGGAGTTGAGAGGAGAAATGGGAACGAATGAAACGGGAACACATGTGACGAGAAGTCGTTGTTCAGAGTCACGAACTGATGATAGCTTGAACGCAATGCACACCCGGCTGGAACGGTTACAAGATCAACTTATTATTCATCGACGAGATACTTATATGCATTGCGCTTCCTCGACATGACACCGTGTTGCCCGTTCTGACGGCAGAGGCGGGCCTGATGGAGTTAAAAGAAGACACCAAGAGCGGCTAAGAGATTCTATATGCTGTTCATGAATGATCTGTCGGTGGGAAGAGGACACTAGCTGTGGATGTGGGAGTGACTTTAGGCCTTTTAGTTATCGAAAAGACGAAGGCAAACCAATACTTGGAATTGGTGACGTAGTCGGAATCTGATAGGCGCCGTTCCAGCCACCTTCCCAATTTAGACCTAGGCACAAGGGTACGTCTAAAATCAGTTCCCACTGCAAGTACTTACCTCGGACCTCCGTGAAGATCATCTACATATCGTCGCACACAGCAGTGCCGATATCGCTCTCCAGCGTTAAGGATCATCAAACCTGTCCAACACGCTCATCTTCCATGCTTGATGTGAACTAACGATGTTATTACACCAATCTTGTCACTGGCTGAGAAAAATCGGGAGAAATTGGATCGTGGTACCATTTACCTGAGGCTGGGGGTGAATACGCATCCAAGTATGTCTACAAGGATTGTCTGCGCCGTCTTAGAGTCTGACTTGGGTACAGGTACTAACAGCTTCAATAATAGTTGCTTATCAGAAGGCCGCTTTCTAGGATTGATTACGCAGATACCAGCTCGCGAGACATCTGGCAGCGGCGAACAGGATGCTATACTCACTGCTCAATTCAAACCAAAGCCCCCAGGCATTGTCACCCAAAATAACTTCATCGACGTCTGTGGGAGATGCTATGATCCAGGATGTCCTCATGTTCTTTGGGTTGAGGATGAACCGATGTCGTCGCCTATGTCTACATTGTCACCTGTGTGCAATCTGGGTTTTATAATTAGATTTCTCTGTGATACTTGTGTTAAGTGGCGAGTAACCCGCATGGCGACCTGTACGGAAATTCCTACGAATGTCAACTACAACACGCTCAGTTCAAGCGAATTCAGAGAAGTAGCAGCTGCCCTTGATAACAATCGTCGAATGATGGGCCGAGGTGGGTTCATTCATCCTGTAAACTTGCATTGGCATCATACTACCTCGGTATCGCCGAGGCAGTTTGCAGTTGTGGTGTCGACTTTCGGTGCTCAATCTAATCTATCATCACTTGGAAGACTTCTCCGATCATTTCCCCTCAACCTTCATCGAATTTGACGAATTCGACATGGCGTCTTTGGGACTTACGAGACTCGTCATCAATTAACATGTCGGCGTCCAGTTCTATTTAATACTGGTTTTCGCCAGCCATGATTGCTTACAAGGGGTCCCTTCATACAGAAATATGTTGTACATTCTGTGGACAGTCTTCTTGGTTATTTCTTTCGCCTCGGTACATCCGGTGAGTTGATTTGAGAGATGCGGTTCTGTAGGGATTTTCATTGATCGTGCACCCGACAGGTCAACTCATCCCCCGACACATGCAAGTATCCAGCGCACTCAATCCCGTTGCCGATCTTGGGGCTGCAGTGTAATTTTATCTGCACTGACGGGTGAGCTCTCATATGTTTTAAACGCCGTTGGGTTACTCTTAACATTAATCGCGTCAGCTTCTTACCATCCCCCCTCCTCGCCCCGTCCGAGTGTATATGCCTCCCACCTTTGAAATCATGCAATGGTGTATGTGGAATCTTCATAGCCTGCTCCAGCCCACAGGCCAGGCGAAGTCTCATCAAAAGAAGTGATCTCCGTTGCTCGAATGGACTGACTGCCTGTGGGATCATTGGACGTAGCGCCAAGTCATGGGAGTGTGTGGACACTCAAAACGATTTGGAGAGCTGTGAGTTTCAATCCTCGAATATTTGCCTTGAATGGATAATTGAGAATTTAACACAGGTGGCGGCTGCATGATTTCGGCACAATCTGGCAAAGCCATTCCAGATGGCGTTGATTGCACCGCTATACCGAACGTGTCGGATGTGTCCTGCCAGAGGGGTCAATGTGTGGTTCGTCGATGTGACGAGGGCTTCATAATTGATTCCCTTGGCCAGTCTTGCGTCAGGTTCGACGCTTTGGATGAAAGTCCAGGACTGTTCTCTTCCCAAACTGGAAGTGGCCAAATTCTGGTCAACTAGAGCTAGAGACCTTCGAATCACATAGGTCCAGTAAAGACATTCTTGTTTCACTTTTCCTCAATTTTGACTTTCATGTATTATATATATTTCCTTTCTCTTTTCGTTGCTAATGTCATAACGTGTATTTAGTTGCAGCTGTCGCAGCGTGGATCCATCTAAGCCATCGGCGAGCTTGTCTGGGAGATACTTACTTAGCAATAAATCTGTTACAGTAATTATGCTAACCGTGGTGTCGGATAATCTCCGTAGAGACAGTTTCTTAGGAAATACCAGAGATCTAGATATGAATCTCGTTAAGCGCCCACATATCTAATCGCTCGGTCAGGTGATGCGCTTCATAAAATTTCTATTCCTGCTATCACCCGAAGTACAGTTTCGATGCCGTTGAAAGTAAACATTGCCCGGCATGCGATGTCTTGTGATGTTTCGCGCGACCGTGATATAATGTGAACGACTAGGTAGTATTTGGGGGAGTGGAAAGAGGGCGGCTTGATAGTCAATGAGCCGTCCCCTTTCCAGGGCGAGGGGCCGATGGCATGCAGGCGGATGAACCCCCCAAAGCTATCGGTCCCTCTC
>Ga0247741_1000412_pt1 | contig 24865 bp, 30 predicted proteins | sample UWRJL213509R2_FD_180945 | JGI IMG/M metagenome (GOLD analysis project Ga0247741, IMG submission 180945) | Plant litter microbial communities from Arlington Agricultural Research Station in Wisconsin, United States - UWRJ-L213-509R-2 | ecosystem: Environmental > Terrestrial > Plant litter >... | reverse complement strand
CTGCTTACCTTCAAGCACTCCCCATAAACGCTACAGCGGCCTACGCGTCGAAGCACCTAAACGCTTCCGTGTTGGTGCACCGCAGGAGTCCGCATCAAAGGACCAACGCACTCAATTGAACCTCGTCGGGCCTCGGCGATGTCACGGTTCAGGACGTTTTATACCAAGGTCCACTTGCTTATGAAAGTGCTCTCAACTTGACGAAGTCGGCTGAATGCGGAGGAGTGCCATTCGAGATATGGGAGCGAATATATACACCGTGGCTGAACGCTAAGCGCAAGTGTAGAGGGCCTGCCGGGATGTTTGAAAGGAGTCATGGTACGAGTAGAGGGTAGCGGCAGCAGGCCACTGAAGAAGTTGGGGTAGAACACGAGCCATCATGTCCGCATGGTCAATGGGGCTTGAAACTTTGTGCGTCGAAACCAACACAGAGGAAGGGAAGTCCATCTTCGGCCGTTTGAGTGACATGGGGTCTGCTATATGTTCCGAGTGAAATAGATGATAGCGACGTCGATCGTAAGGTTGAAATATGGACGAGAGAGGCAGTATGTGAGATCATGTGTGGACTAGACAAGGTCAATCGTGGCGTGCAGAAATGAGGGAGAACAGATCTGACCGACCTGTATCACACTAGCCCAGCCAGAGTACGGGGCTTTTCCCTCCAACGTCGTCCCAACTTCTCCGTGTCAATCATAGATTGGCTGTATCATGCAGAATACGGAGGTCTCCAGAAGCGTGGACAGTGATAGGGTGGAGAAACATGAAGAGCCAGAACGCGGAGTGGATGGATGGATATTGAGGTGGGCTTAGAAAGGTGTTGACAGCAGATGGGTACTAGTCTACTACTAGTTCCTTGGCCACAATACTCGAACAACTTCCTGGGACAACCATGACTGCCTCCAAACCTCAACGATAACGCGCCACAGTACTCGTGCGACACTACAGGCGAAAGCTTGTTTACCTCTAGAGTCAGCCGAAGATGCGGGTACTGGCAGGTAGACGCGACATTAAAATCAGGCGTACGAGAGTATTGGAGGATAGTTATGGTGCTGTGGTGGCGCGTATTGGGGAGGATCTGAAGAGAAGATTGGCGATTAGCTTCGACGCATAGGACGGATTGGATTATAGTGGCGTTTGAAAGTACGTACTTTTCACCAGTGTCTTCATTACACGCGTATTAACTGCGGCTTCACAGAAAATCGTATTCAACCCGTCCTACGACCTTTTCGAACACCCAACGTACAATATCTACACTCTCCAGGTAAAGCCTGCATCTGACCACTCGTCATACTTCAAGTTTATCGGCCGTTGCTTGGGCCTCGCTATATTCCACAGACAACTCCTTCATGCTTACTTCATGCAGAGCTCGTATAAGATGGTCCTAGGAGAGCAGGTGGTGCTAACGGATCTCAAGAGCGTGGATGGGCTTTATGGAGTTTGAATTGGACGCTGTGAGTACATGCCATTCCTTTTATCATTCGTGAGCTTTTTGCTCAATCTTTTCTATTTACAGGGACAATGTCATCACGGACGCTCTCAACGAAACATTGACCACTACTGAGAAACGATTCGGCGAGCTTGTTGCAACCGATCTCAAGCCTGGATGTGAAGAAACTCCGTTGCGGCATCCCGTGTATCCAGGCGTGTCAAGGAACAGCTCGATGCATTTATGAAGGGCCTGCTGGAGCTCATCCCGAAAGATTTGGTCAATGAGCGGGAGTTGGAGTTGTTGATTGGAGGTATGAGTGAGATTGATATGTGCGTATTTTATCTCCACCTGACTCTTCTACGAAACACTGATCCATATACTACAGGGATGATTAGACCAAGTTCACCGACTACCGCGGCTACGGGAAAACCGACAAGTCATCGAATTGTTCTGAACATATATCCGTGCCTGGCCTGCTTTGCAAAAGTTTCATCTGCTCCAATTCAGCACTGGTACCTCCTGTGTACTCGTCAATGGCTTCAAGGATCTCCAGGACTCTGGCGGTCCGAGAAGGTTTGCTATCGAGAGGTCTGGCGATCCTATGGGACTGCCAAGAAGCATATACATGGTTCAATAGGCACTTGGAGAGTAAGCTGCTGTATATTTACCGAAGAATGTTGCCTCGAATAAATCCCCTACATGAAGTGTCAATAACTTTTGGGCTTGAACGAACGGGAAGTTACAAATATGCTTACCCTTGAATGCTTCCGGTAAACATTGCAGCGACCTGCATGTCAAGCAGCAGGTCATCCGCGTCTACCGCTAACCGAAACCAAAAAATAATCACGATTGAACAATTCTTCGCTATATCGAAGCTTCACACGTGCTGTCTGCTCGACGTCGGTTGAATGTAGGTGAAGTATTGTCGTTCGACGTAAATTGGAATATGCATGTGACCCGCCACCGCCGACGCGATCCAGGTTGATAATGTTCGTGGCTCGCGGCTCTTTCGAGTTTAGATGGCATTATGCTTGAGAGCTTGACGAGAGAATGAAATTTTCGACGAAGAGCGTCTTGGTTGAGATATTGGACAGGGTTGACAAGGATAAGTTATACGTCGAGCTAGGTTCCAATGGGCTTGGTGCTTCATTTCGCGGACAGTTTCGATAGGGTTGCGAGATGAACGATTGCAATAGGCTGAAGTAGGTCAAGGCCGATATTCTTCGCGCTAATGCGTGTGGGCATTGAAATCACAGCGGCACGGGAGATCTAAAATGTGGTTTGTCAGAAGGGATAAGCTACATGCGCGATAAATAGTGTACCATTTGCGTTACATGACAACGCGGACTTCCTGCAGTCGATTCTCGATAGACAGGACACCGACTTCCTCCTCACGACTATGCTTGAGAGCGAATATGTGCACCGTGGCCGAACACTGAATGCAGGTGTCGAGGGCCATCCTGACGAAATATTTGAAGGGAGTCGCGGCGCGAGTAGGAGGCGTAGTGAAAGGTCATTCGAGATGGTGTGGTAGGATGCGAGCGATCGTGACCCAGTCTGCATGAGTCAATGGGTTTCGAAAATTGAGCGTCCAGATGTTTGCACAGCAAGTGGCCACCGTGCACACGTATTCGTCTGGGTTTGAAGATTAACAGAGGTGGACGTTGGCGATGTCGGCTAGTGAGGTAAGAACACAGAGAGGACGCGAGAGGCGGTATGTAGGACTGAGTCTGTCGACTAGAAGAGGCCGATTGTCAGATTGACATTCAGAAACGAGGGAGAACGATTATGACTGACCTTTACTATTACCTCAGCCAGAGTACGAGGCTTTTCCTCGAAATCGACCGAACTTTCCATACCAATCAGGGATTGGCTACATGTTGCAAGATACGATGGTCTTCAGGAGGATGCGCAGAGATGAAAGCCAGGGCGGTGGGTGAATGGATGGAAATCGAGGAAGACTCGAAGAGGCTTCGATAGTCAACGGGCTGGCAGGTTCAGTGCGAGAGATTCCATGCGCTTCTGCCGATACGTTGGTACATTTAGGCGACGAGCAGAAGCTGAGCGCTGAGCGCTGATGTGGAAGGCGAAGGTAATATGTAGGACGGCGGGCAGGGACTAGAAAATATCAGAGAGTCAGATCAGGCTCAGATACGAGGATGGACGTGACTAACCAGCTTGGCACCGGCGAGAATATCTAATACTTGCGCACCTTCAAAACGGGGTAGGGAAAATGGGGCAGGAGTTTGACGCCGGGAGAGGAATAAAAAGCATTGTGGATGTGAGTTAGAGGAGCCAGGACGAATTGCAAGTAGATGACTGGAAATTGCCGTTGAAACGTTGAGATCTGAGAGCTTGATACTCTGGCTGCAAGGGATAACAATGAAATGGTTGGGCCGAGTATACAGAAGATGACCCGGATGCATGCACTTTGTGGGGCAAGGTGATATGAGGGGCCAGACTGGAACAGGTCAGATCGGGTTCAGAGAGATGAAAGCGACGAGATGAGCTCACTTTACGATAGACCAGGCGTCGTCTCAAAGACCATCGGCCGAGTTTCAAGCTTTCAAGTGTCTAGGGCTAGTGACGAAATGACGCGAGGGAAAAGAGAACAACGTTCGAGTGGGATAAGAGGTCCGAGAAAGCAAGGTCTTGAACACGGCCGTCAAGAGGTTGTGGTGGAAAGAGAGAAAGCAATGGGCGTGACAGTCGCGATCATATTTCACTCGAGTGGAATTCCACGGTCAATCTCCTTTCTCCCTTCCATCACGTTCATGCACGCTATGCGGCGCCATCGACCGCTCTTGTTCTCGGAAAACATTGAATATTCTCTCTCCAATTGCGATCATGCAACCTCACAGTTTCACTGCTGCCCAGGCACTCGAATTGTACCCTCTCTACGAGAGCTAGATAGACAGAACCAGCGGGCCCTCAGTGTGTTTTCTTGTCTTTGCGTGCAGGCTTGTACACTACTGATATTCTTCTTACAGCACCCTCACCTGGGGATCGTCCGCGTCTTTCCAAAGCCCAAAGAAACCTCCGAAGAAGCGATCTCCCCCAACCATTTTGTTCCGACGCTACTTTCGATGCTCAAAGGGCGGCTTTTGGCCAGTATGTTGATACCGTTATGATTAACTAGACACCACTGACCTTGAATCTTTCCGATCATGTAGTGACGAGAACGTTAGAGTTCGAAAATGTCGAACACACAGGCGTCTCGTGGCTTTTGGTGGAAACCAAAGCCAGAGCGGTTCATGCGAGATGGACAGGACAGTAAGTTGCCCTCAGTCTATTCATACACAAATCAATCTTATCTTTTTATTATTACAGCTCTCTCAAGCGCAACACAGAGAATGCTGAAAGGCTCCACCGCGTATCCATATACTTGCGGAGAGACTCATCAACATTTCTTGCCGACGTTTTCTCAGCTTCAATGTGACCAAGAAGCCTTTCGGCACATTCACCATCCCTTCGCCTTACTACCTTGGACTCGAGGTCGATGGGATGACAATCCACCACACCACCTTCCCCAGTGAATCGAGCCCTCAAAGGAGCACTTCGAAATCAACAGACGTTTGATATATGAAGTCGGAGACGAGTTGGATCTCCCCCACACTTGTCAGTTGCTAGCGCGTCCTTCGCCTCCTGCTCTCACTGCTCATCAACGACTAGGGTAGCTACGATATCGGCGTATGTGACACCAGCGCTGATCCTGCTCCTCAAAACCTCCAGTTCAGAAGGGTCGTAGAGCACCAATAGCTGCCAGGTGATGGTCTCAAAGTTGATCAGTGCGTTTGATTGTCTTACTTGCCTTCTGTTGCCCAGTCTCTAACTGTTTTTTAGACTTGTGGAATAATCCTACGACTCATGTACGGATTCGTTTATCAAGGGCCAAGCAGAGAGGATGAAAGAGGCTGCAGAGGCAGGCGTCCCGGATGCAAGACAATGGTAAGCTGGATGGGGTTGGAGTACTACCGATGTCTAGGACTATGTAATTGATTCTGGTTCGTTGACCTTCGCTACTTTTTCTTGACTTTAGTGAGATCTCAACGAACTTGATATTCCTTCAACTAGTAATATATCTTCAAAGCAGGACTGTCAGGCAAACACACAATGCGGCGATTTCAGTGGCACAGGTCGACGTACCCACCGGCTGAATATGTTTTGCTCAAGATGCACCACATGATATCTCTCATGGTATGTCGACCATTCAGTATGGTTCAACGCATGCGCAGCTCACCCCCGACCTGTTTCCAGAGTAGGGCAGCATCGGCGACAGGCACCCACAAGTGTAGACCGTGTGTTTGCACTGCCAGAAACCTGAAGTCTAGTCCTGCTACCATATGGGGCTGGCGTGCTCTATCATGACTACTAGTACGAGCGTAAGGTGAGGCTGTCCGATGTGCACTTCACTTGTTCACGTCGCTGATTTTGCAAATTCGAAACTTAACAGAGTATTTTCGGAGGGGCGGATAAAGGCGGATAACATATCTAGCGTTCCAATTCTCTACTCCCTATACAACAACATAATTACATTGGCTGCGAGGACCTGCATCGCCTTCTCATTTATGAATGAACCGAATGGTGAAGTGCCAATCGCTGTCCAGTGTCAAACACAGCCTCCCACTCAAAACAGTGGTGTGCGTCGACACGTTGTGAAGCATGCGGCAAACTGCTTCTCTGAACTTGCCCTAACGTCTCTTGGTCTGGATCTACCACTTTCAACTCGCTCCGGGCTCATTCCTTTCACTATTGCTTTGTGAGAGAGGGTTTTACTTTGTTTCGATTCGACTCTCCCTTTTCTTCTTGGGATCCCATGCCACCTGCTTTTGCTTTGCTTTGATCTTCATTCACTCTCGCGTTTTTCTCCTTAAGGCTCATGGGAGATAACAAACCCCAGGTGTCCAGGGGCAGATCTGGTGTGCTTGTTCAGGATTTTAGAGAGGCAACAATGGGTAAGCTCTCATATCCAATGATGTTCAAATACGAGATTCATCTTCAGCGATAGCGACTGGCAACGGTGGACAGGGTGAACGTGGCGGAGACATCGGCTGTAACAATGTCGTGCTCAATGGCAATGGAAACATTAACAGTTAGTCTTTTATCTTCTTCAACTTGAGAAACTACTGATCGTTGGGTTCTACGAAATAGTTTCCAGATACCAGCACCTCCATAACTCCTCCAAGAAAGGTGAGCTACATTATATATATCATTTAACTTCGTCTGACGACAAGAATGATAAATCAGGTGTAGACCACCTCCGTGAACATGCATCACCTGCCGCTCTCCCGGATTCCAACGCTAGGGTTGACCAGCCAAGGTGCATGGAAGAGACGCGAATGGAGCTTAGCAAGGAGCTGGACGACTGGGAGAGAAGTAAAATCGATTCCGCTACCATGATGTGGGTCCACGGAGGCGTTGGCACCGGGAAGACGGCTCTACTCCTCACCTTTGCGGATCTCTGTAGGCGGTGTGGACGCTCAGTCGGAGCTTTCTTCGCCTCAAATCGGTTCGCCAACTGCAGCGATGGCAATCGCATCATCGCCACACTGGCCATTCAACTCATGCACGCCTTTCCATCAACCAAGAAGTACATCGACAAAGCAATTCGCACAGACCCCCTTCTTTTCTCAAAGGGACGAGAAGAACAAATGAAAGTCCTCATTGTCGAACCCATCAAGCAGGTCGCGACGATGGCGCGCTTCTTGGATGTTGTCACATTTGGACTCAAGTCGTATCCAACTCTGATTGTCATTGACGGACTCGATGAAGTTAGTGGAAACGACATCCAGTGCGACATCATCAGGATCATCGGCGTCTCAATGAAGGATATTCGCCTGCCTCTCCGCTTCCTTGTTGCCAGCCGTCCTGAACATCATATCCACCTTGCTGTCAGCAAACTTCAATCTCAACTCCCAGATAATTGCATATCTGTCATTGACTTGAACCAAGATGTCCTTGTGCATCGTGACATACGACACTACTTCACGATAAAGTTTGCAGAGATTCGTTCAATGCATCCATACCTGCCAGCTGACTGGCCCTCCGTGGATGTTATCACGTACTTGTTAGACAGGGCATCCGGTCAATTTGTCTTTGCAACCACCGTCATCTCGTACTTCAGCTCACCAGACGACCGACCAGACGACCGCCTTGGGGTTATCCTGAAGGTACTGGAAACACCAATTGGCGACGCGCCATATTCAACTCTTGACCAGCTCTACACGCACATAGTTCATTCCGTGCCAGTGAAACATCGCGCTGAAGTTCTGAAGATTCTCGGCCAGCTCATTGTCATCAGGGACTTGAGTGAGCAACAGGACATATTCGGCGTGCTATCGAAGTCCTCGAGGATTGAACAAATCCTCGGCCTGCGGGACGGCGACGTGAAGAGGCTGCTGCGGACCTTGTACTCAGTCATTGATGTGGGTGATGATCTCAAATTGCTCCATGCCTCATTCCCCGACTTTCTCTTGGATCCCTCAAGGTCAATAGACTTCTTTGTTGATATTGCAGAATGTCGCACAGTGCTGGGATTGGGGTATATTCGAGCCATCTGCAATCACTCTTGTACGTGTAATTGAAGCTTCAAAGTACTATTCTGACTTTTGTTTTGTGTTTGCGGTTGATGTTCTCAGCTGCAACTTTCATTAGCCTTGAGCAAGCCGGAACATTTGAACAAAATGTGGGCTCAGCTGTCAAGTACTGTACAGAAGCTGGGCTCAGCAGACAGCTTTCCGAAGAATTTAAAAATGCTGACATCTTTCGTCAATACGAGCTTTTGATCCACTCAGAACCTTGGAAAAGGCACCCTGCCACTTTGACTCTGAAGAAGATCTACGCACTTCTAATGGTATTATTTTTTCGTCTGCTGGCTGTGAATTGAACCGAACCATCATGCTTCCAGGAAAGTGGATATCCCAGCATCAATGAATCTGACGTTGATGCAAGACTTAAAGCCCTTTGGAGTACCTTCACTTGGGAGGTTGTACCACACGCCAACGCTGCTCAGACGAGATTGCACATAATGTATGACAAAGTTGATTTGACCTTGTGTACTCGCACTCATTCATCTGGTAGTTTGTGGGATACTACCGACCCGACCCAAACCCAAACATTGGAGGTACGAAATGTTACAGCCTAGGCCTAATGTACACTACTAAAATCAGAACAGTTCTTGGCCAGAATATCCGGCCGTAAGGTTTCGGGCCTATCTGAACACAATCGTTATTCAAATCACGTTAAACTCAAGGGTCCTAATGAAGATGACCCCGTCATTCGCTTCGACATTCGCTATGCCTCAGATATCAAAGATGGCACTATTGGATTTGGGTAAGATAGTTCCTTGTACTTTGTTTTTGCCTGATTTTGTCTTGTTTTTGAAACAGGTTCTACCATGAAGCTCACGGTTCTAGTAGACGGTACAATGTAGAAGTTCCCTGGGTATACAGTCCCGGAGAAGAGGGGGAGGCACAGGCATGGGAGATGCTCGCATCCGCTTGTCGCCAGTGCGAGTGGTTGAAGTAGTACATGGGTTTCTGGTTATAGATCGGAGGTATCATTGTTTAAATATCAGATTATCCATGCGCAGTATACCTTTTCTTGTCTATTAGCCTCGCCTTTGGAAGTGGGGTTTAAGCTTCTCATCCAAGATTTCTTCATTGAGTATAGAAACCCGGCATTGTCCAGATATCGAAGAGATGTATGTGGCTTCTTATGTAGATTCCATTATTCACGTGTGCTTTGTGTATCTCACTATTGCATCTGCAAACCCAGATGTTACGATAGCGCGCTACGTAGTGCTGCCTAGCGCCATAGCAAATTAGCAAGGGTCCCCATATTGACAGCGCCGTGCCGGAATTGCCTAGCCACTGATAGCGCCCTGGGGTTGCTATGCAGCGCTGTATAGCATCTTGGGTCAACTTTATAGCGCTACGTAGTACCCCTAATTACTTTACCCAGTACTAGATAGGTCCAGCGCAGGACTTCAAAGCGCTGTATAGATACCTCAGCTGGCCAGACAATGCACGAGGGTTTTATCGTTGGGGTCAGGCAGATGCCTATTTGGGGTGCAAATCAAACCAAAAATTGCCTATTTAGGGAGTCTGGTGGATGCACGGTAAAAAGTAGATTGGAATGACAGATTGAACGAGCTACTGCCAGAGTAGTAAGGATATATATCTACATGTATCCTAAATAACTCAATCAAGCTTGACACGCAGATTATGGGTTCTTTGCGCTTTTTCTGGATTTATGATGCGACTGCAAGAGGTTTTGGTTAGTTCGGCAACTAGAGATAAATCATTGAAACACTTGCAGCCCTTTCCTAGCAATATCACGCCGGAATCTCTCAAACTTTTCTGCATGGTATGCGTTGCTCTTGACTTCTTCAATGAGAACGAGAATTCGGTCATAAACAGAGGCATAAGATTTGCGTTTGAACGAGCGCTCATGGTGGGTGCCGTCGAGGACGTATTCCTCGAGACAGTTATGTATCTGGCACAAGATAAATGGCCTAGCAAATTTTCAGAGTGAAGGCTGGTACTTACAGCGGTCATCGCAAGAGCCATTGCCCATTCAGGGATACTATCCTTGAAGTCATCAGGGAAGTGACGAGCTAGAGAGTCTTCGTCTCGATAGAAATATTGCACACAAATGTGCTCAATGCACGGATGAGACAAGTTGCTTGTCCTACCCTATAAATATGTCAGAAATCCAATAAAACAAGAGGAAGAACATGACTATACATTAGCGTCTTGAGGCCCTTGAAGGTATATGCCATCTTGGAGGATATCCTCGACTTGACGTTGAACGATGCTTTGCTCTTCAAGCTGATTTCCTGCCAGAAAGCCTTCTGCGACGAGTGTCTTTGAGTAGTATACTCCAACCATAGTCTTGGAAATACTCTTCAGCTTTCCTCGAGCCGTGCTACCCTCACTAAACACCTGATCAAATAAACTCTAGTTTATCAGTCAGCGAGACGGAAGATGTTGAGCCTTACCACGATTGCCATGTCCCGAGTTACTTGATAGCCTGAAAGCGAGTCTTGAAGTCAGAGATACGCCAAAAGAAGTAAGAAATTAAAACTTGCTGTGGTCAAGTACTGTGCCTTCTTCTTCTGCTCTCGCAATCTCATTTGTGAGGAGTCTTGTAGCAGTGGAGAGGTGCCTCGATCGTTCTGGAAAGGCGTGGTTAAGGTATACATGCCGACGATACTTAACCTTCGCCGCCTGAAGAACAGTATGCCATGCGCCTGGATAGTACGCCATTGTAGTCGGCTTGGGACCAGCACCTGTTGATTTAGAATGACGAGAAGCACGCTTCTGAACCGGTTCATCCTCTTCCTCTTCATCCTCTTCATCATCCTCACTTTGACAGCCAAGCTGGCGTTGATGGGCAGCTGCAAGAGAAAGAGACTCTGCTGATGGGGGCCGATTGGTACGGTTTTGCTGCTGGTGGGTTTTGAGAACGTCATGTGCACCAGCAAATCCAGGAAACTAAAACCCAGGTGTCAGCAAAGCAATAAAAGGAAAAATAAAACATTAACATTGTCCCAATTATCGTCATTCCCATTGGCATGTAATGCATCTAGAGCTTCCTGTTCATCCTCTGATGGGGATTGTTCATCAATGACTGAAAAGAGTAAAACGTCAGAACTCAAGTCCAAAAGTATCGCCATAACTTGCCCATAGGAGGTTGCGATTCATGACAGCCTTGCGATTCATGATGACCTTGAGCACTGCCTGCATCAGCATCCATATCATAATCAACTGCATTATCTAGCAGATGCGCAGATCATGAGAATTAGCAAGCGATCAACATGAATAGAACAAGCATTAGAACAGTCACCGTTGTTGTAGCCATCGAAATCCATGAGATTCTGGTCTTCGTCACTGTCTTCTTCATCGTCCTCGTCCTCGTCACTGTCTTGTCCATCACGGTCAACCACATCAGCGTCATATTCTTCACCCTCTGCATCAAGAAGACCTTCGTCATCCTGCTCATGGTGGTCGGTATGAGTATGTTGCTGTGTAGGTGCAGGGCGTTCGTCATAGATATTGTTATCAGAGTTTTGAGGCCCCTGGCCATAAATATCATGCAAACTGAGTTCATGTCGGGGACGTTGGTCATAAATGTCATGATGGTCATCCTGGAGGCGTTGGTTGGATTTGAAGGTGTCATTGTTGTAGAATTCATAAGCATTTGACTGCGGCGCCTGATGGACGAAGTAGAGGTCACGATGGAGGCCATTACCATCGGGGCCATCACGATGAAGACGGTCGCTGTTGTCTGAGTGGAGATTGTCAAGGCCCTCACTGAATGGAGAATGTCCATGAACTTGGCCAAGAGTAAAATTGTTACTGGGATCGTTGTCCATTGTTGATCCAAAATTGAATCGGGACCTAGTAGAGCTTGTTACCGCACAGCAGAGGTGTAGAGTAGGCTAGCTTACTCGTGATTGGTAGCACTAGAGCTTTTACGCATGTTTATTGAGCCTGTGGCAATGAGGACAGGCGTCAATTGACTGAATACTGTATGTGGAATTATTGTGTGAAACCACGTACCAAAGGTCAAGTGTTGGGCACCTGATACCCCAGAGTTTGGAAGCGACAAACCTGGAGGAACTATAAAACAGTTAACTTTGTAATAAGAATGAGAATTATTAGATCTACCCAAAGGATTGGTGCTGCTGACAGATGTCTGATAAGACATTGGAGGCACCTGACGAGAGGGTGGGGGCGCCTGACCAGAGGGTGGAGGCGCCTGACGAGAGGGCGGAGGCGCCTGAGTAGAGGGCGGGGGCGCCTGACGAGAGGGCGGAGGCGCCTGAGTAGAGGGCGGAGGCGCCTGACGAGAGGGCGGGGGCACCTGAGTAGAGGGCGGAGGCGCCTGACGAGAGGGCGGGGGCACCTGAGTAGAGGGCGGAGGCGCCTGACGAGAGGGTGGGGGCGCCTGACCCAAGGGCGGAGGCGCCTGATGAGAGGGCGGGGGCACCTGACGAGAGGGTGGAGGTGCCTGACGAGAGGGTGGAGGCACCTGAGGAGACAGCGGAGCTGTCTGGTGAAAAGGTGGAGACCCCTGGCGAGACGGAGGAGGCTCCTTGCGAGAAGGTGGACGTGCCTGGAGAGATGGGGTAGGCGCTTGGAGAACCAGTGGCCCATCTGGTTTTGCTGGAACTTTGAATGCGTTTGCATTTCCATTTTCACCCGATGAAGTAGTGTTGGCCTGAGAAAGACCATAAACGTAGTGCTTGTAGAGTACAAGATTTTTTTATTACTTACTGCACGTCGAGGCCTTTTGGTTACTGGTGCCATCTCATTCTGTGGAAGATCCTCTGGGGCATCGATAAGACCAGCAGCAGCAGCAGCTCCACCTCGAGAACGCTTCTTGCTGTTTTTGTTTTGCTCGCCATTCATTACCTGGAGCGTTTTTTGAAGCTGTTGTAAGTGACCACCCTGACCACGGTTGGGGCGAACAGGGCGGTCGGGTGCGTCAACAATTGCTGGATTCTCTAAATCACCATTATATCAGTAATACAGAATTTTAACCCGTTTGTTGTACCTTTCTCAATGGTAGCATTTGGGTTTAGAGAATTTTCTGCGTCTGCTGGACAATGAATTTAGACCAATAAATATAATAATAGAAGTCCTCACTGTCTTTGGTGACGGCCTTTCGACCACTGGGCTTTTTTGTTGTACCAGAGCCATTTTTGGCCGCTTTTGCTTTTGGAACGGTGGCTGTGATAGGCATTTGAGAAAGAGGAAAGTTGTGGGTGCAACGTTGAGAGCGTTGGGTGTTGGTGGGTATTGGAAGCGTTGGTGAGATGTTAGAGAGCTGTTATGGGGGCAGGAATTCAACATACAAATTCAGCGCCCAGTTTTTGTAGGACGCTCAGGAACGGAGCTTGAACCGAAGTGGAGTAAGCCGAACCCAAAGCGCGGCGCTTCAGGTACCGTCTGCTGAAGCTGAAGAACACTTGAGATCCAGAATACTTAGTAGGATTGATGACAATATACTATTATGCTTGATAAAACAATGAGGGGGCTATAGCGCTAGTCCAGTGTGACTGCCAACGTTCTTCCATCAGGGAGTGTTGTCGATCTTTTAGCTGGAGAATTCACAATTAGATACATATAATAGAAAACAGCGGTAACCATGATTTGAAAAACGCACATCCTGTTATTGTAACTACCGTGGACTCAGGAATATATTCTTCTTCTCCAACATGATAACCCATTTTTTGCATGGCATGTCTCACCCTGCCGCCATCTAACATTGCTTCCAAGAGCAGAGCTTCAGCAGCTTTAAGCTTCGCTTTTGCTTCTTGAAGCTGTTCCTCCATCCGTTGTTTCAATAGTAGACAAGCATCTTCTGCTTTTTGGGCCTTTTCCAAGAGCTGCAGCGCTTCTTCATGGGTTGGCCGCCGATTGTCATCAAGGTACAGCATAGATGTAAGGCGTGCAGGTGGGGCAGACTAGAGATTTCCAAGAGATGATGAGCGTTATAGGAGTAAAATAAGCAAAGAGACAGACCAAAGGGAGAACAAGTACCAAGAAATTGAGGGGAAGCAGTATTGGCCTGAGGCGTCAACGTCGTGGAAGCGTGAACATCGTGGAAGCGTGGTGAGAGCAATGATGAATCGATGAAAGCTGCATTGTACATGTTTGGTAGCTAACTTTTATCTTATCTTATCCAACTACTATACATTAACCGTTGACATTACCCAAAGCCCAGAACATCTCTTTGTCGAAGTACTTGTTGAGATAGTATTCAGAACTATAAATTGTGCTATTCTTGGATGTGAGAGATTTGGTTGCAGTTTCTCCAAAGCATGGCGTTAGGTCCGCTAAAGCACGTATTTGATGAAGAGGAACAACATCGCCCATGATGGATTTATCTGTTCGTTTAGCCCGCTTCAACATATAAAGAGATGAATGTGGTTCTGGATAACAGCCGCATTGTGTCTGTCCTGTGCGCCCAGTAGAAAGAGGAATAACTTGAGGAATAACGTCAAAACGCTGAACATAAGCCAAGAAGCAATCGGGCACATGGTTTGAAGCTGGATCTTCAGGAAAAAGCCGGAAAATTAATCTGATATCACAGACCACATGACCTGTTGATGATACTGAGCAAGAAAAGAACAACTGAACTAAGGAATGACTGACCACTTAAGCCACTAGAAGGCCACTCCTTTGTGGTGTCAAGATTTATGATAACAGAATCGTAGTGTCCCAAGGGCCGATCAGGAGATGGCGGATAGGCATTTATTGTGTGGGCGGGAAGAGGGTGATGGGGATAGTGGTACGCTCGAGCTTGAACCCGGACACGGTTCCAGACCTGGATATGAGTAAAGGGAAGCGTGCATTGCATTCCTGAGAGACGACGGCCCCCAATAGTGGAGATGTGTGGCTTGCCAGATTTTCCAGAAATACGTCCAAGATAGTCTCCAATGGCGCCACGAAGGTCAGGGAGACTAAACATTGCGCTGACTTCATCCACTAGTGTACGCTTATAAGTTGGATCCCGGATGAGATGACAGGCTACGTTGTGTGATGATTGGAATGTGCGATATGGACGTGGTGCCATAAGATGTTGGCCTGCCAGTAATTCAGCTGATAAATGGAAGTAGTCCACTATATGACGACTTGCTGCACCAACGCCCGACACAGTGTCGATCTCTGAAAGGAGGACCTCAGAGGATGAGACAATCGTCTGGAAATGATTGTCATTTGAGTTGGAGTTTGCATCAAATGTCTCGTCGTCGTCATCTCCCAGGGACTCGGAATTGAAGAAGGCTCTGAAGTCAATATTGGCTTCCAGAACAGCTGTTGCAAGATCAAAATTTCGGAGCTTGTCAGACCGATCTAGAGAGCGGCAGATCTGCGATTCGTACTCCTGGTTGTTTCCAGAACGAGCTGGATCTTTGACCACTTCTATGTGGGCATGCTCTGTCGCATCAGCTGACCACTGAATAGCGGCCCCGTTGAGGCGGATACTGTGAACTACACTTTGGAGGAATTCCAGTTTGGGGATGAACCAATTATCAATGGTGGATTTTCCCTTTCCTCGCCTGGCTTTTGCGTCTAGAATAGCATGCTTGTGGTCATGAAATCCATTTAGGGCAGCTTCAATTTTTGAGCATGTGTCTTCGTCTATCGAGGGTGCTTGAGCAAGATATCGAAAATCGAGAAGAAAGCGGATAGCCTTCAGAAAGTCTTGAGAAACGGCGCCTGCAATGAGAGGGACTATGTACCGCTGAACATCTCGGTGCTCCCTGCCAGTAACCTGTTTGAGCGACGAGATTCCTTCCTTGAACTGTCTAAAGCCAGTGTGTGGATGAAGAATTGAGAACCGAAAGTCGATCTCAGCAGCTCCAACTGCATTGATACACCACTTGACGTCATGATCCCAAAACTGCTTGTGCCAGTGGTGCAGCGGTTCAGGAGTAAGAAATATAGATGGATCAGATAAGGGATAATCACGCCAGAAGGGACGGTGGACACCGTTTAAGCGATACTTCATTGCTTCTGGAATGTAGCGTTCAAGATTCCATGGATGAATGTCCGCCTCGGCCAGTGCAAGCTGACCAAGGGTTGAAGCGGCCGTTCTTGATGGATGCCGGAAATTATCACCGAATTCCTTGTAGGATGCCATTGTGACAGAGGACGTCTTGCCCGCCACCCCAGAGATTAATGCAGACTCGGGCGTATCCACAATGTATGCAGCAAGTGGTGGGAAGCAGAAACGCTGGAACCCCAAGGGATCTGACATCATGACCCCAAATTGTGCTGCTTTCTTTAGGGGTTCAATGACGATGTCTACGCATTGATGAAATAATCGACTTTCAAGCACCCCTCGTATTTTTTTGTTAGGATATAGAAATCGAGGGATAGGAAGTAGAGCAAGGAGTAGAAAGAGATGGTTCGATGCTTTGCTCCTAAAATCCATTTTGATGTTTGCGAGGCTGATAAGAAGTGGATGTGCAACACGATTACCCGTTTGCGCAGATATATTTGTCTTATCTGAGGACAAGATAGTCCCTAGGAGCGTTGCGCCAGGAGGTAATGCATCCTGTAGAAGATAAATTTAGGGAGTGGCTTAGATTGATGTATTGAAGTACGCACCTGCATTGACTTCGCCGCATTTCCTGAAAGCCACTCTGCGTATATACGCATTAATTTTTGCGCACTTTCATAGAGCTCAAAAGGACCAAGGTCCATGTTATCAGCAATGAGAGGACTTCGAAACAAAGCCTCCAAGCATTCGACAGGGTTCCGACAGTATAGACGTATCTTGTTCTTAGTCGGATGCAGCGTCTCAATGGGAACACACTTCCATGCAGGACCAGCAGGGAGCATTTCAGCTCGATTGCGTAGGTCCTTCGCAGATCGGAAGGAGAGACCTAGTTTAGTGATCTACAGTGATTTTGAGTGACGAATATTTGATAGTAAATTAAAACTTACCAGTTCAAGCTTCAGAAATTTGTCGATGGACTTCATACTGAGGTTAGATCGAAGGAGAAAGGAGCCCATCTCCCATTCCTCCCTAGAGGCAAATGGATAGTAGAGTTGTGTCTGTCTTTCAGCGGAGTGTGGATCGGTCTTGAAGAGATCCATAAAGGTTGTCCCTTTGCCATATATTTGAGAGGCCCCAGGATAATCGACTCGAAACGGTGATCGCGCAGTAGCGGGTAGCTGCTCTTCTTCTGCCCCTCCCTCTCGCTCTTCATGACCTCTGCTGTGCTGATCTAAATCCATAGCGTCATACAAGGGATCTTGATAAGGAACGTCCTGGTGTTGATCGTGCATCGACTCATCGCTTGAAGAAGGGGAGTGTGGCGGTGTGAAAGAACTTTGTTGTGCATCGAGTTGTGTTCCTTGCATTCTTCTGGCTGCCAGTGCGTTATTGATTTGTAGAAGTTCTTCAAAATACAGTACGCATGACGAGTTAGGTTGGTTCATATGGTTAACAACTCTGGAGTCATCTAAGAAGGTTTTTCCACATCTTGGACAGGATACCATCGTGAGGAAAGAAAAGAAAGGAGGGATTTCAACCCTGACAGTATCCTAGAAAAAGGTCTCTGCAACGAGGAGCACGCATGTTCCGGATGCTGCCTGCTCGACAAAACACTTGTTTCCTATATCGGGTTATCGATGAGCTAATCAACCCCCATATTTTTGACAATGGTGCAGATGTCATATATTGGCCTCAAACTGGCCTTGGATATAGGATGAAGACGAGACCAGATCGGGCGTCAGGGCTCTGAAGTTGTTGACCCTCAAATCAGAGAGCTCATTGAACGCCTGTAGTAATGGTCGTAGACTATGGCTACTTCAGCTTTCAATTTAAGTTGGTGGCAAAGACAAGATCAGATCAGGTGTCGGAGCGTCGAAGTTGTCAATGGTTTAGTTGAAGGACTCCTTAAGTGCATCTGCAAGGGCTTTAGCCCTCGATTGGCTTGAGGTTAGATTCTCCGTTTGGATTGGGGATGAAGACGAGATCAGATCAGGTGTCAAGGATCATACGATCAGACTAAAGGTCTGTTGATCGAGGGCTGGGAATATATATGTTTGCAAGATGAACAGTAAAAGATGAACATTTGATGTTGACGGAAACTGTTATGTATACAAGGTACAGATGCAGAATTAGGCGGGTTTAAGCCAGAACCGTTTGAGTGCTCGACCGAATTTACAGAGGGAATGTTCGACGGCAATGAGATCAACGATAAGAGATGTATGAAGCTCTGCTGGGACTACCTCCATCATAATCTGGAATATTCGCCTGATACCCTTTTCGCACTCCTCCTGCTTGGGCTTTGTGGGTTTTTTGGTGATAGGATGTGGAGGCGGTCGAGAAACGAGTCCAAGCTCTATCAGAGCTGACATAGCACCTTTGTTCAGATGATGAACGATCCATCCAATATCTTTATATCCTGGAGGGTCTACAACACCTGCATATACCAGGTCTGCAGTGATCAGATATGATCCAAGAATCCCTAGGTGCCCGAAGCGAGTACCATTCTTCTTGAACGAAAAGAAATCGTAGCATTCTCGAAAAGATAGCATACGATCTCTGACAAAGTTCGGCCATAGGTCTCCCTGGAGCGCATCCCAATAGACACGTGAATTCTCCACTACCCGTCCATGGTCGGTGACGCCATACGCTGCCTTATTGCAAAAATATTCTGGGGGCTGTGGACCTGCACGCGCTCGCGCTCGCTCAAAATCTGCATATGAGTTGAATATCTTGGGACCAGCAGCAGCGAAGGGCGTGTTGAAGGTGATTGCTCGCCATATGAGAGCAGAATATATTCCTCGAGTTGTTCTGATTACCGTTGAATGGAACGGTCCATCCGGCTGGGAGATGTGAATGCGACCTGGTGCCATCTCGCGGAAAGGAAGGGTGAAATCTGGATTTTCAGACATAGCTTTTCTCAAGGTTGGAAATTTTGGATTGGCGCTGGCAAGTGTAGGGTGGACGGCAGTGAGACTGGGACTGTTGGACACTACGAAGCCAACCGAGTCCTGTAAGAAGTCTCGGAATAAATTCATCTTTGCATCGGGTGACGACCGAAGCTCAGTAGGAAGTTTATCAATTGGAGTTGTGACAGTTGATTCTGGTGCATCGCTTTCCTGCAGAGCAATCTGCCCCATAGCAAACCTGTGGATGAGGTTCGCCAGATCAGAAACTACTGTGCGTTCGGGGGAGTGCTTGTTGAATAGAGGGTGACTGGGGGCGATGTCGACTAGTGGTTGAACGTCTGCAAAGGAATCAAGTCTCCATGGGCCCTGCCGAAAGAGAGTTCGGGTAACCTGGGCGTGTGTGTGCCATATATGGTCCAGAAGCAATATCTCAACACCAAACTGCGATATGATGGCATGCAAAAACCACGCCTGCACACGCGCATTTTGCTGCTCGGGAAATGACAGCCATTTTTGCACAATCTCCACAACTGCTTGGACGATTGCAGATTGTCGTGTCTTCCCTGTTCGAGGCCACTTTGAACACCTCAACATATGTGCTGCGCCTGGCAATGACAGCCCGTAGTTGATGGCATAATAGGTGTAAGATTCGATGCGGAGGTCAAACATCTCGCAGATGGAATCAATGAGACCTCCGAGCCACTGATCCTCCCCGGCGTCTCCACCTGTGAGGATGGAGGCGGCTACCCCTGCCAGATGAACGTCGAGCCAGTTCCACATGGTGTAGTTGTAAAGCATTGAAGTCGCATGTTGAATGCGTAACAAAATACTTGCACGATGACCATCTGTATTTTGGTTCTGGATGGCTGCCCAAGCAAGTCGGACGTTGACCAATGTGTCTGCATTGAGTGGTTGGTTGAGAATCATGCTTTGCAATAAAGCGATAGACTTGAGGGAATGAATATCATCTCCTTCCATCAAGGAGGCTGTTATTGATTCCTTCACATCGTCGAGCTCGTTTGTCAACTTCTCCAACGTCATTTCAGCGAGAAACGATGGCACTATGAATTCATTTTGTCAAGATGCTGCAAAATCTGGTCTATCGCCGGCGCTTACTCTTTGGCATGCGTTGTACAGTGGTGCTACTCTCGGTACTTGGAGAAGTCACATTGCCGTCTCTTCTTTCAGTATACAGGACATCAGCGTTCCACGGCTGACCAGGCTGGAAAGCACTATCTGCAAACGCCTGAGCCCTTTGTGCCCGGCTTGCATTTCGTGTCAAGCGAGCACGCGAGTTCATTTGGGTATTGCTTCCATCAAGCAGAGATACACCTTTTGCCAGCGCCACGTGAAGAGTTTCTGTGTCAAAGATCAGATCTGTACAACATTTAGCATCGGTGTGGGCAAGTGAATGATTCCCTTACCTGTATCTGTCTTGCCTTCTGTCAATGAAGCATTCTTGCTGCCTTTCTTTCTCTTAGTTTTCTGGCCAGCTACTTGTAGTGTGAGCTATATTAATCGTTATAAAGACCTACTGATACACACCTCCAGATTCTGGATTACTGATCTCAAGTGCCTCTGCAGTACGGGCATTAGGTTTCTTCGATGTCGAACCACTACCTGTTTCTCCCCAAGTCAGCATAAGCCTAACATAGAGCTGTTAAAGCGCTTACCCTTGTCTGCAGGCCTGCCTCCTTGAGGCGGGAGTGCTACTCCCAGTGGAGCAGCTGTCTGACTTGAAGGCCTCAGCTGCACCTCGTCATCCGGTTCTTCTTCGCACGTCCCACTTGGACCTTCATCAACATTACCACGCCCACCAAGTTCAAGATCGAACTCGCCAGGATAATCGTCAAGAGAAGGAAGATTGCAGTTTCTCGCAGTGGCAGAGGGTATGTGAGCAGCAGTGTGATTGTAATACCATGTCCATTGCTCCTTCGCAAGCTGACGCACAGATATTTGACTAGTGAACAAAGATTCATCTAGCATCCGAGATCCATAGTGCTCTGCCAATGATACTGGAGCACAAGAAGTAAATGTGTCGTTGTGCTGACCCGAGTCCCCATCGTTAAGCGGAGGTGAATCAACGCGCATAGGTGAAGACGGGTCGGGGGGGGCTGAATATCGGTGTCCTGGTCCCTTAAGCCATGTACCCAATGTCCATCGGACACCATCTTCATCAACAAACGAGAAAGAAGACAGGAAGCTGTCCATATCTATGCGCATCTTATACGAATCCGGCAACTGCAGAATCACGTATAATACCACGCTATACAAGCAGCGTACGACAAAGTCGCAATGGGCTCTTCGAGCCTGCACGACATGCCCATCTTCAGCATAGGCAGCATGTGCGCACCATCCACGTTCTGATCGGCTAATTTCCCTGCAAACGGTTTGTGGGTTTCAGTGGCAAACTTGGAATATTGCCCAACGAACTTACTCCATCTTAATCACGTCACACGGAACGATGAACTCCTTCTGCTTTGGCATTCCAGCTATCACGTATCGTTGACTACCCAATGTTGCTCGCGTAGGCGGATATAGAATAAGAGCAAACCGTGTCGCCCATTCCAGAGACTCTGGGTCGGCGCCTGGTGGGGCAACAGGCGCTGTTCCGCCATGCATTCGCAGGCCAGAGAAGTTAATGCAAGCGAAGTTCGAGAGGGTGATGAAGACCCCAGGGTAGAGAATGAAGAATCGACCTGGGTCATAGTCGTCAGGGAGATCAGAAACGGCAGTCATATGAGTATAATATGCTGCATTATCGCCAATGTCGCTATGTTCTCCACCAAAATCACCCATAGCGTCGGAGAGTGTGAGGTCTACAAGCAGGAAACGGTTATTGGTGCATAGATCATCAAAGCCGCAAATATAACTCACCAGAATTGCACGATTGTGCGGGAGCAATATTTAGCTGCGCTGCAAAATATGCTACATTCTCTTCGTGTCCCATCTTTGGGAGGTTGAGCAGCTCAGCATTGAGCTTCAGGTGATTTAGGACCTCTTCTGGCCCTTGTTTCAACGATTGGACACCCAATGAAGCTCCAGCCTTTGCAGTAATGTTAACCAAGGCGTTAGTTTACACATTATGCGACGCACCTTTAGAAGACCCTCCCGCATATCCAATGCATCTTGCTCGTAGCCATCGAGGACTTTATTCCCCTTGTGAGGGGCCATAAGTCCAGAATTGGGCTCTGCAGAGTTTCCAATGCCATAGCACCGCGTATTTTGAACAACCGGAAAGGCTCGTCCATTCCGCTCAAAAGCGGTTCCTCCAACAACTTCTCCATTCACCTTTTTGGGCGCTGTTCGACTTCTTGATTTTCGGTCACCTAGGCAGGTGTCGCGCGCGTTGATCATATTCTCTTTTTGCGCATCGCTGAAGACGCGTCTGGAATGGGAGATAGTAAGAGCGGGGAGAATTGAAACATACAACATACTTACCCGCCAGTCACCCAGCAGCAGGGAACATCAGCAGCGCCGGATGCTGGGGATTGAAGACCACGAACAAAGACAATGTCATCCTCAAGCAGGTGGAGAAACCCTGCGGTTATGGGTGAGCTTGCGGTGACATAGTGCCAACATGAACGCCATACCTTTATCGATAGCGTCTTGATGAGTTCCATGCGGTATTTTGAGAGACTTCTCAAGAATCGCGATCTGCTTCAGTGCCGACTTTTTCAGGTCTTGAATAAAATAAAAAATACGACCAGGGCCCTTGTATTTAGGATGCTTTTTCGTCTGGTAGATTGTAGGTAGGCGCTTATCACGACCTGGCCCAAGATTGACTGGAGTATCGCCCTTGCCAATAGGTAGACGTTGCATGATGGCAAGGGGTGAATACCGAACACCGAATCGATCAGGCAGGAGAAGACAGGAAACCGAATGGGTACTGGTAGAAAGCGGGTAATCGAGTCGCACGTTGATAATGCGCCTCCGTTGTTTGGATAAATTACCGCAAGACCCATTCGTCTGCCTCCTTGCGTTGATATTGAATTGAAACTGTAGGCCACAATGATAGGCGCAATTCGGGCTTGGATACTCAGGGACAAGCGGCGTCGCCCGATAGCCCAATGCCGATTGCATTGAAGTAGGTGATGTCATTGCAGGTTTTGAGTACCCTTGAGCAAGGGTGAACCAGTAGTAGGTAAATACGTCATCTACTCGTACTCTTCCCAGTCCGCAAAATAATTGACCACCAGCTTGTTCGCCCAGAAAATGCATCGCCTCTCGTCCGCGTCGCTCATTGGGACCAATGCGGGTAAGCCGTCATCATCTGACTCTGCTACCATTTCGGCCTGAGGTACGCCGTCGATTGGCTGAGTTGCTGGGCAACGATTCCCTCCTGTTTTCTCTGGATCCCTAGGGGCTGCGGCTGAGTTCCCAATGGCTTGGTCGATTGAGGTATGCGGCAGTTGTCCAGGATGCCAATGAGCAAGGACGACGCTCGACGCTAGCTGTGAAGCTTCCTCCCACTCCGCAGCCGTACCAATATGCCTTATCTCGTACAATCCTCCTCTAGCTATAGGCGGCGTTGGTAACAGGCGACAAGTAGTAGGCGATGTAGACTCACGCGCTCCAATGAAGAAAACCCGAGTTTCCCATTGTTCACCGTCATTTCTAAGGTTGGAGTCGTCTCCACTACCTGGTATAGGATACATTAGCCTATCAAAGCATCCATAACGCCTTCGATGTTGCTTACCTGCCATGGGATGTAGATGTGTTGGTCTTGCTCGATGGTACCTATCGACGCCTGAGTTTTGAACCGTTATGGTCTAAGGTGGTGGGTAACTCCGAAAGAGGTTGGCTTTTTAGATTAGCCCACGCCTTATCAGACGAATGTAATTGTATGCCAGGTTGTCATTTCTTCGACGTTCTCCGTACGACCACTATGGTAATGATAACAGACAACCCTAAACCGACTGCATTGAAGAGCGGAGATGTTCCTTATCGTGCAAAATCGTTGGGTGGGAGGGTATATCATTTTGATCGATATGCGCTTGCCCAAGACTCCCAACTGCCCCTACCCCGCCCATCGCCATGACCAATTGATAGAAGGCAACCCCAAATTCAGTGAAGTCGAACTTCATTTGTTGACTTGGGTCGTCTGGGTTGGCCACTACGATGTAGAGTGGTGTCCATACAGTCATTACGGTGCATTCTGGTGAATGTGAGGCGCTACGAAAGAGGTCAGTCATTGCTATTCATAGTTCCAACAGAGCATTTACCTCATGTTATTTCGGCGGTGTGGGTGGTATTTAAGAACTTGAAGGGGTTGCAGTCAATACTGATACTGTGGACGTCCTTTATAACATTTTTGGTGGATTGTGGATCCAAGAACTCGGTGCACCCGATGTTTCGACTTGCGGTTGAGGAACGAGTTGTCCGACGCGACTGCGCCGGACCAGCGCCACAGCACCTGCAGGCAATACGGGCGAACTTGGCGTTACTTAGAGGTGTGGACTTGGTACGGCTAAACCTCACGATGGTAAAGTCAAATTCGCAATTGATAGTGGACTAGAACGCTTACCTGATAGGCAATAAGCATGCAACATTTCAATTATAGATCCGAGAGAGGATTAGCTGCTGCGAATGGCCAATAGCAAGCAGCTGATAGCGTCGAAAGCTTAGATCGCCTGCGCTCAAATGTGCCATGTGAGTTGGTGGTCGTCAAACGTATAGTAAATAGATGATATCACTGACCTTGATTGGGTACGGGAAGGCGAAAAGAAATAGAGGAGCAGCTGCCGTGATTTCGGCAGCTGGGGATAGACCTGAACAGTTCGGGGTTGTCCTAGAACGCCTTTCGGTCAGGTCCTGGCGGTATATTGGTCACATGTAGCTCTTACCGTCTTGACGCCGCTGAATCGCGTTTTTTCCAACCGGGAGACGTAGTGCCAGGTACTGGTACTCTGGCAGTACGAACTTGAAGACTTGAGGCCTTGAGGGAGAGACCCCAGTGCACGGTACTGATACTCGTGCAGGTGGTTCTCGAAGAACCTCTGTTATCTAACAG
>Ga0247741_1000411_pt1 | contig 24877 bp, 26 predicted proteins | sample UWRJL213509R2_FD_180945 | JGI IMG/M metagenome (GOLD analysis project Ga0247741, IMG submission 180945) | Plant litter microbial communities from Arlington Agricultural Research Station in Wisconsin, United States - UWRJ-L213-509R-2 | ecosystem: Environmental > Terrestrial > Plant litter >... | reverse complement strand
TAAACAATGCAGTTGTCTGTATATACACTAGATTCGATAGTTCCCAAAGTTTCAGCCGAAAATATGCAGAATTGGGTGTGCTATGAATATATTACCTATTTATTTCGATTTTTTCGCCGGGTTTGGTCGCAATTCCGGGCCAACCGGGCATCCCTGACACCCAGAAACACCTGGAACCCCATCCTAGATTTTTCTAGCCCCCACCATATCAATTTCGGGCCACCCGGCCCACTGTAAGCCACCCCACGGTCTATCCCTAGCAGGCATACTATTTTTAGCATTGATGGGCGCTTTTTTCAAAATTAGCGCCCGTAACAATCGCTGGCTGATACTGTGAAAATCGCTCTGTAACAATCGCCGGGTAAATAACAAAAATCGCCCTGTGAAAATCGCCTGCAATAGAATAACAATCGCTGGGTAATAATGAAAATAGCACTGTGAAAATCGCTGGCAAGTAACTCAACAATCCCATTGTTAAATATATCCTGGTCAACCGACACAACAGGATCCTGGCAATTGCCAGGCTATTGTTATAAAAGTGGTAACTACCCATCGCCCATAAAGGACCTCTCAACATCGGTTCGATCACGGCTGTCTTGATTCAGAGTTTGGCTTAGATCGCTCTCGGTCACGTCGGTGTCGATCCTAGCACTATCCAATTTTCCTATCAGCCGACAAAGCCTGTTGGAGTTGCGTCCAGGAATTCCAATAACGAGCTGACTTTGGAAACGAAAGGCTGGGCCCCCACTACTTCGTTGGAAGAAGGGATGTGGAAAACGGGCCTTTGGATTAAGGAACAAATCCTCAAGGCACTTGCTCAGAATGACGACCCCTCTATCCTCCAGCAATCTCCTTTCTTTAACTCCTTCCAAGCCCATCATATTCGCGATTCTCCTTCCAATCACATCCCGAGGTAGCGATAACCTAGATAATTGGCTGGAAAACCTTTGCAAATTCGCGTTGTCGCTAAGGACAACCTGGAGAGACACGCGCCAGGGGGGCAAGGTCCGATATTCCTTTCGTGTTTTTCTCGCCATCGACGATGACGACGTTCATCTACTCAATGGTGATAGTTCCTCATCCTGTCACTGGATCAGGATCTTGCCTACGAGCCGCGGAAAGAGGTTGGAGGAGCGAGCCAGAAGATTTGACACCATCTTGTGAGAAGCAGAAGCGGGAGAAGGAGAGGTTGGCAAAGGAGGCAGGAATAGAGTTCGGTATGATAGGTGTCGACTTGTTTGATTGAGGGATTGCAAATCTAGCGCCCATGGAAGGAGAGGTTGGCAAAGGAGGCGGGAATAGAGTTCGGTATGATAGGTGTCGACTTGTTTGATTGAGGGATTGCAAATCTAGCGCCCATGGAATAGTGCCAGCCCCTCATCCGTATCAGACAAGTGGCATCCCCTCCTCCCCTCTGCTCACCAACAAGTGCAAGCAGTTGGCCATGGTTGGTTCTAGGCTGTCGCACTTATCTACAGCTGCTGGTGCGCTAAGCCACCGAATGTCCATCCGCCAGGCCACGCGCTTGAGGTTGATTTCAGCGAACACTCGCAGCGGCGGCCATCAATGCGCAAGTCACTCCTTTTGCTATATCCAGATGCTCCAGAGTTGGTGTTAGAACCCAGAGAGGTACAGAGCTCCACCCTCTGCCTGGTGGTTCTTCTCAAGCCCCCCTCATTCCCCCCTCCTGTCGTCTTGAGATGCCAGCAGCAAGCGGCCCAATGTGGTCTGCTGATCATTCAGATAATCTGCACCCCAACATGGAAGAGTAATACCCTACGTCCCCACAAACATACGGGAACATGGATCGGACACCCATGGACGTACAATCATGTTATGAACTTCAACATCTGTGATCATTGTTTGTCCTTCCATTTTTGATTTGAACTTCTGTGGCTCATCGGAGAAATAGCACCTGAGAGCCGAGGTCGCCGACAAATGGACAGTTAATGCTAACCCATATCATGCAAAGGTTCTGCGGTAGCTTGAGTGACAGTCCGCACCTTTCAGGTGTGCTTTGGGCTTCCCTTCCATTGATGAGGCCTTTGCTGTCGCTATTCCAAGCTCAGTCAACGACATCTCACCTGCCGCCCGAGGCCCAAAGCCCGAGGGCTCCACGTAGATTTCGGTAGCACAATTGATAAATTATCTTCGTGCAACCTGCCTACCAAAATTTGGTGAAGAAGTTCTCAAGAGCTAGCAACATGTAAGCCAAGTGTTCTTCTCTTCCGTTAGTTGCCCCATCTCACCCAGTTATAGCATGCCATTCTTCCAGAATTCTTCCTGACTGGTTGCACTGGTATATATCCTTGCCTATCCCCCAACATGTTTGTCAAAGATGTATTCCTGTCCCAACTCTGCATGTACACTCCTGTTCCCTTCGCTGGAGGGTGTCATCGAGCACCTCAGTGACCAGTCCTATCAATGTGGCGTCCTAATGCGCTCTTTCGACCAAATTGCATTTGACGACGACAGCGGCTCCGAGAACAGTCAAAGTGATCATGAGTACCAAGGTATTTATTTGAGCCTCTGTCTTGAAGGACCTGCTGAGTTAGAACGTGATTTCGCAGATCGGCTAGACGACGTTGAAGACCATGGTCCCAACTTGTGGTCCCAACTCAACACGCCCAATAATTATGCCCATTCACCACCTGGAGGAGCCACTTCCACGGATTCAGTGTCACCCACCCACAATGTCGAGCTCTTCAATAAGGTGTACCACCCCAACCATGCCAAGAGTACCCCTGGGGGGGGGGGGAATCTCCTCCAGTCTCTCCTCAACGATCAATATACAAGTTTTCATACTGGCGTCAATGGCAATCCGTATTATCTGTTCGCTTCGAGGGATGAATGGGAATTAGTGAGGTGGATGACGGATGGATGCCTAACACAACAGCAAATAGATTTGTTTCTGCGATTGGGATATGTATGCAGCGCTATACTTTTTTCTTGATTAGTTGCTCATGTCTTTTTCAGGCAAAGCGGAACTCTCTTTCATTCTCATCAGCACGGGACATTCGTGCACGTATTGAAGTCCTACCTGCCGTCCCAAGATGGAATCACCTAACCCTCCAACTGCCCACTGCCTATAAAACCAAGTCGCCAGCGACACTTTACTGGCGGGATCCTTTGGAGGTGGCCCAGGATCTCTATTGAAACCCCATATTTTCTGGATGTTTAGAGAAGAATCCATATCGGCTCCACCCACGTTCTCATCTGAACGACTGTGTCTATGGCGAGTTTATGAGTGGCGATTTTGCATGGGAATATCAGGTATGCTCAATATATTTTCCTCGTGTCAATCTCATAATAACTTCTTAATTTAAGAGCCGTTTAAAACCTGGTCATACGTTTGTTGGAGTGGTGCTAGCATCAGACAAGACACCATTAACCATCGGAACAGGCAACAGAGAGATGCATCCGGTCCTGCTCTCTCTTGCCAACATCGATGCAGGTGTCTGTATGAAAGCTACCTCGCGCGCGTTTGCTCTAATTGCCTACCTGCCGATTGTCAAGTTCTCTGATGTTACCGAACACGAGCAGTCAATCCTAAAGGCTCAGTTATTCCACTTCTGCCTCGACATTATCCTCAAGCCTCTCAAGGCTGCGGAACGAGATGGTGTATTAATGTCCGACACCTCTGGGCTCCTCCGTATGGTTCACACGCCCCTGGCTGTATGGATCGCAGATTATCCAGAGCAACAACTCCTGGCTTGTGTCTCCGGAAATCAATCACCTGTCACCACCGCATCTCTTTCTGAATTTGGTGATGCTGCCATGCACCCTCCACGCACTCGGTTCATCACACTGAGTGCAATCAACTCGATCCTCAGGGAACTTCCTCCAGTTCCCAGCTCCCAGAGCATTCATGCAGGCCGAGCTCTTGAACCCTTTTGGAGGGCTTGTCAGAGCCAAGGATTAAACGGCGTTGAGAGTCCTTTCTGGCGGGATTGGGGCGACGCGTGTCCCTCAGTCTTCTTAACCCATGATCCTCTCCATGGCTTGCACAAGTTCTTCTGGGATCATATTGTGAAGTGGACTATCAACATCATGACAGGCCCAGAGCTTGACACCCACCTCAAGTGCATCCAACCTTGCATTGGTGTTCGGCATTGGGCTCAGGGTGTTTCTAGTCTGAAGCAGGTCACAGGGCGAGAATACCGAGAACTCCAGAAGGTTTTCATTGCTGCTATCAACGGTGGCATCCCTCCTCCAGTTCTGTGTGCACTACGCTCCCTGCTCGATTTCATCTTTCAAGCTCAAAACCTCCTCTTATACGACGAAACTCTCCATGCGCTGTCTGAAGCCCTTCGGGAGTTCCACTGGTACAAGGCATCCATCATCGCAGCTGGTGGTCGACGCGGCAAAAACGGCATCATCAATCACTTCCGCATTCCCAAACTGGAGATGTTACTCATAATCACTCGCAGCACACGCTTACTTGGCGCTCCATACCAGTGGACCTCAGACATCACCGAACGTTGTCACATTACCCATGTCAAGACGCCCTACAGGATGTCCAACCGTCGAAACTTTCACAGCCAATGTGTACGGTACATGGACCGCGTCGAGAAGATGAATGTCTTTGGCCTCTTTGCCACCCTTATCTCCAACGAAGCGAGTTTGCTCAACGACATGATTGTGGAGACCAATCTCATGGTTGACCATTATCCAGAGCAGACTTGGCTCTCGCGTGTGCTCCCCGAAGAAGCACTTGTCTCCATGAAACAGTTCCGAACCAAGACAAACCTATTTGGGAAGCAGACTAGCTTAGTCTCCGACGACAATAGGACAGCCATCTACTTGAACATCAATCCCCATCGCAAATCACTGTCTGTGGATGCCATTGCGGCCTTGTACAAGCTTCCGGACCTCCATGGTGCCCTTGGTGATTTCTTTGGCCAAACGTCCTATGCAGATAGATTGGGGCAAAGGCAAAGCAGGCCCGACTGTGCGCTACCAGTCTCAACATTCCACGTATGGCAGAATTTTCGAATCCAGCACCGCTCTTACCAAGATTCTCGCATTATCTCGCCTCATCAAACGGTCCAGGCTCTCCCCCCAGATGCTCAGCTGCCCTACGGGCGATGTAACACTGTTCTTGTTGCTGGTGATAGTGGAACATGTTCGTTTGCTGTCTCTGAAGGTATGTTTATATTCTACCATTCCATGTGTGACATGCTCATGATTCTATCTCATCAGGATGTCGTGTGGTGCAAGTTCGAGTCATCCTCTAACCCATCATGCCTGACGCAAACGCAGGCACCCCTCCATATCTCATCTATGGCGAATTGTTCAAGTTTGCTTCTGAGCTCACGGCCCTTGATGACGATGGGTGTAACGTCTATCTGCCTGCACCTGGAATTGATATGTTTTTGTTGCATCGCCACAAACGATCCGACGGCTCGAGGATGGGGGACATATTTCCTATGGACCAAATCCTTGAGGTTGTTGAGTTGATTCCGAAACATGGGCTCCATGCTGACCCGCACTTGAATTGCGACAACTCGTTGGAGGGAAATACATTCTATTTAAATAATTTTGCGAACAAGGAAAACTTTCATGCCATCCTTTCTTACCAGTAGAACAGTTCGCTGTACGATATTTTTTGCAGCAATCTTATCATGACACGCAGATCTCATTGTTCCGTCCCAACAGCCAGGGATATCGAAATATAGTTAGTCTCTTGTTAGCCGATCAAAAAGAATTCCATCAGCGCCTGACAGGGTGGACTGGAGTTGCTAAAGTTGCAAAAATGCTAAAGCCAGCTAAATGAATGGTAAAAGTTCTAACGCTCGGCAATCTCTCGGCTACCATTCTACTGATGTATGAGTGCACGCATACACCTCAGGCAAGCAACGCTCCCAGATCGTCACATTATGTGTACACTTTGAGAGAACCTCTGAGCTATTTATCTTTGAGACATCTCGTGGTATGTATGACTGATGAGAGCACGTATACTATCGCTACTTCAGTCGTCAGTAAATTGCCCTCGATCCAAGATTGCGTTTATTTGTCTGTAAGCCACGGACAGTGCGCTGGCTATTTGAAGATTGTGTTAATGTAGCTATTCCGAGTCACTCGTAAAGATACGGCGGACATGGTTATCATCTTCTACTAGTCACCTCGAATTAATGTATGTTAGAGATCTCATCTATCAAAAGATGCCTTGGGTGGTTGATAGATCAACGGACAAGTGAAAAACAAAATTGCATATTCGATCTACGAATACATTATTAATCAACTCAATGAATATGGTAGCAACACAACGAAAGCACGATAGCGATACGAGGATTTAGGGATGCTGTATGGCAAGAGAGAAGATGATGTGGCAAAGGATATCAAGGTGTATAAAATGTGGAAAGCATAGATGGCATAGCATACGGTGAGAGTGAATTGGAATTTTTGTGCCTAGACGTCAACGGACCAATTGTAAGAAGCTAGAGTTCAACCACCTGGGGTAGATCGTCCCTTTGGTCAAGGTCAATTGAGTCGAAGGGTGTCTCCAGGTCTGAGGGGAGTTAGCAAAGGAAGCGAGCTGAAGGGGATGATACGCACGTCATCACACCACCATTGCCAACTATGTTCTCCTTCTGATCCATCGAAGCCTTGCCAGTGCTGTTTCGACCATTCAAGAACCGTCCTGTGCGCAGTGTATCCCACGCGAGGTCTGACGTTGGGTGCAAGTCCGAACACGTTCTCACGCTTGGGCTTGATATCAACGACGAGGGGCGAGAAAGACTCGAGTGTGTTGATAGAAGGCGCGACAGATAGCGCATTGGCATTGACGGGAACTTGACGCAAGACGGGCGTGGTAATCGGTACCTTAACCTCCACCACCAACGTAGTTGTCTTCTCCGGTGAGATTGTGATCCTGACAAACCCATTCGGTGGATACAGCAATGGACGATAGGATGTACGAGACCGTACACGACGGGGGCAAAGTTCGGAGGGGAGTGAACCATAGTTTTAGACCGAGTGCTCCAAGAGGGTCTGCAAACCCGCCGGGTGGTTTGGAGCCTAAAATGCTGATAATTTGTTAGTACAACAAATATATACCACGTTCGTCATCCCATGTTGCTACTTCTGACCTGGAATGAACCGGAAGCTGCGTCGATGTCGACGATAAAAACTGGTTGGCAAGTTTGGCTCTTGTTCAGCCTTTGGGAGGAGCTGGACAACGTTGAGTTTGACAATTCCTCTTCAATCGTCTAGTACATAGAATATAAGCACGAGACATGTGGGCCTTCGAATAAAAGCGACGGTGGCCAGCTCCACGAGCTCTTTCACTCGTACGATGTCTAGCAACGTTGGAAAGTGGGTGTGTGACTTTGGACAATGTGACATTGATCTGAGAAAGGTGAACTGCGAGCCTTCTGAGATAGAGAAGCCTTTGGAGCCTGAAAGAGGAGGGGTCTCTCCTCTGGAACTGGAGGTGCTGTGCTAGAATGAGAATGAGATGCTGCGCCTGGTCTTGTAGACACGGGTGCGGGGCAGTCTACAGGCGTGATTGGATCCAGAATTCAGCAATGCGACGAACAGCTTACAGAGACCAGATATGTCGCTTTTGCTTCTCGGCACGGACACAAGGTGGCGCCTGAACCTCAACGATGGAGACAACCGAACGGCGCCGAACATGACCACCTCCCAGCATCTATAATGAATTCAGTAAGGTGTGCACTATGAGGCTTAATGAGCTTACGCTGATCATTGTGTCGTCGTCGCGGGCTGGGCTATGCACACTGCCGACGCTAGGCACAGAGAGCGGGCAGAATTGATGGGGAGGTAAAAGTCCTGATCCGTACGAATGCGAGTAGTCGTCACCGAAAATGGAGTTGTCTGAGACCCAGATGGGTTGCCCAGTCTTCTCAAAGATCGAGTCCTCCGTTGAGAATTTCTGTTCCTCATCCACGGTGGAGTCGAACGAGTTGCATCGCCTAAATCGACTTTGAGGGGTAGCGCTTTCTGGCGGAGAAGTTGAGGTAGACGTGAGGGGCTCATGATCCGCTAACGCTCGATCCGAGCTCATCGAGCGTCATTGAACCCCTCGATACACGAGATGACGATCTACGGCCAAACGCATCCGATGAGCGAGGTATTGGTACGTTGGCTCCCTTCTTGAAATCGACTGTGAGCCCTGCCCTCAACCTTGACGCTCAAATCGTGGTAGCGCCAGGTGCTAGCGAGATTGGAGCCCGCAGCTTTGCAGGTTAAGAGGCGGGAATACTGGTTCGGGTTTAGGAGCAGGCGTCATGGTCCGCTTATGGCCTGGTTTGAAGGCTTCTGATGATGACAAGGTGCTCATGGCAGTGATCGAGGCCTTTGATTTCTCGTTCATGAGCGAGAGACCTTGAATAAGGGTGTGAATAAGGGTGTGCCACGGAGAAATCTGCAGCCAAATGAGGTCGGTGTTCAACTTAACAACGGATGCTCTGGGTCGAAGAGAAGCAGCGGTAGCGGTCATCTTGGCCTTCAGCAGTGACGACGTCGAAGAGGATGTCGAGAACTTGAAGGAATAGACACGAGACTGCATATGGCTGCAAAGAGCTAATAGACAAGACGTCGTTCTTCAGCGTTTTCTTTAGCAGGCTGTCGGCGACTGGGCGTTTGTTTTTCGGACTCGGACTACCGGATGGAGAAGCAGATGCTGAAGAAGCTGCAGAGGTTGCATGCGATCCCGACGCATCCTTTTCTATTGTATACAAAGGCGACGATCTAAGCGGTGTCGTATCAGGGTGCCAGGTGTGGCTCGCCAGTCGAAATGATCGATCAACTAAGCCAGGTTGTTGGTGGCAGCCTGGATAATTGACACGAAGGCTATAAGGGTAGCACAATTAGATGGGGACTATGGGGAACAAATAAAACGTGCCTTCGTTGTCTTCAACATGGGTGGGCTTAGGTCACATCTTGCTCATCAGTTACTCCAACGTCAGGCGCGGTCTTGGTTTTTTCATCGGTGTCGACGTGGGCAAAGCATCCTTCGTCGCAGTCTTTCCAACCTCTCGCGGGCCATCTCCAACGCATACCTTCAGCCAGTCTCACTCTCCCGCAGCGGCTCTTCATAATCTGCAAATCCACGGCCGTCTGACCAGCAACGAGGACGATAACAAGCGAAGTCTACGTCAACGTGATTGAGAGGAGAGAGGACTTGAATGCGATGACTAACAAACCTTTTCCTGAAGCGTCTGACAATAAAACTCCTCCCATTTTGACAATTCGGAGGCTCCAGCATCTTAGCGCTTCGCCCCCAAAGCGTCCCAAGGCCCCAAGCACTTTCGCAGAATCTGCCCTCCCAACAGAGCTGGTGTCAATTTGACACAGATTCAACGTTGTCACGTCAATTTGACGCGCTCGTGAGAGCCAGCGACGAAGATGTGCGGGACATGGGACAAAACCAACGGAATGGTTGGAGGGGAGAGCAGCCAACGTTTGTCGTGTTGCACTAAATTCTAACTCCGCTGCGCTGCCGCCCGCAGGTGACAGGCGCCAAGCCGTAGAGCGTGCTTCTCGAGCGATAATCGTAACGTTTGCTTTGCCTTTCCGCTACCACTAACGAGAAAGTTAGCTGTGCAGTGTGACCTAGTGACGAATCACAACTCAAGCCGTGTACCTGCTCTGCCACCACCACCAAAATGACTACATTCTCTGCCAGTAGCCATCACGACTCATTTCACTATGCTCACTCCATACGAAACCCCTCTTTGCACTCATCTCCAGTGCCATTGGTCCCTGTTCGGCGCATCCCGCAATCTGTTCCTTCACTCACGGTCTTCGATGGCGAGGAGCGCCGATCCACCAAATCTGCAAGCACTACATTGCCTGCAAAGTTATCTCAAGCGAACAGCCTTGTTCTCTCCCACGTAACGAGAGAAAAGATATTGGCCCTAATGAATGGCGAGTGCCAGGAATTCAAGATGGAGCTGGGTCGTTCTCAGTTCCATCAGCTACAGCAGCGTGTCATTTCAGGCGAGTTTGGTGCTGATGGAGAGAAAATGAGGTATAACATAAACTTTCTGTCCAATTCCCGATTTCTTATCGTCTCATATTTGAAGGTTCACTTGGGAGGATGGCCTCGCCATCGTGCATTGGCCAGGCCAGATTCACGAGATTCTCCCAACCCTCGCAACCGCATTTGAGCCTCTAATCGAGCAAGATCCGTTTCGCTTTAACGGGGGGGATTTGATTTGGGGTGGCTCTATCGACGTGGTACTCGACGCATCCCACAGAACGCCAGACTACACAATTTTAGAGCGGACAGCCAACGAACTTCGCGACGTTCCAACCGTCGTCTTTGAGGTTGCACTGTCACAGACTCATGTCGATGCGGTGAGAAAAGCTGTGAAGTATCTAGGAGGTAGCCAGGGCAAGATTCTGTGTGCTGTTGTCATTAACATTGACCTCAAAGACCGTACACTGAACAACGTCGACATGAGCATTTGGCATGCCCGCAGATCGTATACAGACGAAGAGGATGCTGGCGAAGTTCCCAAGCTTGAGTGCGACCTAGGCGATGAGCTGAAGGGCCCTTATATGTACCTTCATCATCAATTGGTTGTTCCCTGTGTTTCTCATGGTATATTCACGGTACGAGTTTTGCTACTGTACTCTTTGTTGACCGCTTCTCTGAACTACCTGACAGGTGTACCAAAATGGATCACTGGGCAAGGACGCCGAAAGCTGGTATGATTTCCCTGCCAAGTTTCTTTATCGCCTACCCAATATCGAGCATGTGGCCCGAGAGCGGAAGATTGTTCGCCTTAAATTCCAACGCCTGCTGAACACCATCCGGGACAGGTTGAAGGACGCACAGATGCAGCACAAAAGACAAAGAGTTGATGTTGCGGACCTCAAACAGCTCGAGAAGAGCATCGCCGAAAGCAACGAGTTTCTCTCTGGTGATGAAGAAGAGGAGGAACGCTATCGCCAAAAGAAGCGTGCTCGGAAGTATCAGGTGTAATAATTACAGTAGAGCTATTTCTATTTCTATTACAAGATTTCTACCTTGCTATGCTTCAGCACCTCAATGGTATTGGTATACACATAACATATACAAGTTGGCAGCACTTGATCTTAAACATATCTCAGGTGGGCGACAAGTTACAACAAAGCACAAAGAAAAACAGGAAGAGGGCAGGTGATTGCATGATGATCGAGGGGAGAATGTTGCATTTAAGGTTCTTCGCTAGGGCGAAGGAATCACAAAGCAAAATATTACAAGGTGCGTCGTTGACTTGTCTGTTGCCGAGCCTGCTGCTCGCTCCTCCCAACACTTGAGGCCCGAGGGCCCATAATAACACATACTCAGGGGATAAAAAAATTACATTTGCTTCTGGTGACCGAGCAATCAGGTCCTCAGGAGATGTAAATATTCGAAGTAAATTTTACTGGATAATACAGCTAGGAATGTAACCAGCAATTTATTCACAAGAGGAAACACCTTTCTCTGAAGATACACCGTCTTTTTCATCGCCATTGCCCTGTTAGTCGTTGAATGGAAAATGACGGTGAAGGTATAAACTTCTGAGGAGCAAATGGGCTAGGTCTTGCAAAAGTGAAAAGCATGAGTCCACGTTCACATCAAGATGAACATTTGCAGCTTAGACGTTGAGAAGATAAAAGGCAGACCGCCATATCAAGGACTACCTATTAGGAATGACGGGTTATATACCAGTGATCTGAGGGCTGGGGGTGTGGCTGATGATAGACGCGTGCTGGTCATGGTCGTTGTCGCTGTCTTGGATCACTAGTGCTTGGCACCTTAACGACATAATGTATGTAGGACCTTGTCCATCGCTCCCCAGCCCATCCAGCTTATAGTCGCCACCCTAACCCTACCAATGGTTGGGCAGGCAAACCAAGCAAAGTCCAGCCCCCAGCGAGCGGAGACCAAGAGAGACGAAGCGTTAGGACAAGTAGCGATTGGTTGCTTATACCAAGTACAAACTAAGACAAAACGAAGTCCTTGTTGTTACCGCGGCTACGGAATAGTTACTGAATTAGGACGTCGTAATGAGTGGATCGAGCATAGGCAGTGCTCCTCAAACCTAAACCTCGAATTTCTGTTGGCGCGGCTGATCCCGTCGTTCCGTCGATGGTCACGTGCTCTCATATTCAAAACGAAATACCGGCTGGCGCTTTCTTCTCTTGAAGTTTCTCATCCGCTGAAAGGTTGGATAGTGCCCCTATAGCCAGCCTTAACGATAGCCTTCCAGCTTGAATTAGGGCTCGCTTGTGGTGATAAAGCTGCCCATACGTCCAAGCGTACGTGGCCTGCCAGCAGAAATCTTCAAAATGCGACATAGTTTATTAGTTCGGTGAGCGATCTCAAGTCTGGCTACTGGTGCTGGCTTTTTGCTCATTTTCAATTGAACTCTCTCTCATGGACTTTGTAGAGTCGATCTTACTATGCCATGCCCGAAATGCACGGCATCAATCCAGCGTCCATCCAAACTTGGACCTACAACATAATCCTCTTCCTCGTCTGTCTATGTCTTCTGTTAACGCCCATGCATCTACTGCCATGCGCTGGACAAGTGTTTGAATGTCACCGAAGTTTTCACCATACTTTCTTACAGTCTCAACTCCCAAACATTCTAGATTGTATCTGCTTTCTCATCCGCTCCATCAAAGCTGTACGCCTACCTCCCCCAAAGTCAGCGCTACTGCTGTTTTCTGATCTGGTACTCTGTACTCCTGGGACAACTGCCTTCCCACGCTGGCTCACTGAGCGCGTCAAATTGACGCGAATGACCTTAAATCTGTGTCAAATTGACACCAGCTCTGTCCGGAGAGCAGGATTTATGTTGTTCTGCAAATTTTGGGAAAGTCTTTTGGTCAGGAGACCTCAAGAGTGACCTTCGGTCTATTGCGAACGAGGCTTGTGTCTCGTGGTTCTGGGAAAACAGGGAGTAGGCAGGACGAGCCGTATACAACGTTATGAGTGCTCATTCCCAGGAACGTCTGGCTTCAGCTTCAGTGCGATCCTGAGCCGCCTCCCAGGAGAGCAGTTGAAGAGCCGCGAAACAGGTCTCAACTCACGGAGCTACGAGCAAGATTCAGACATCCTCCACGGCACCCTGGTAAGCCTTTGTCGTCTTATTTTTATTTTATGTCTAATGGGCATCTACGCGCGCAGCTCCATTCCCTTCCCTTATTCCAATCCAAAGTACACTGCCGCCTCGTCTTCTACTGTGAAAACAAAACCGTGACCAAATAGAAGTTCTCTCAGCAACCCTGCTACTGTCTCCGCCGCGGTTCGAGCCCTAGATGCTCTGGACTTTCGCGTTGCGATAGCATCGCGCATCTCGTCTTCGGCATGCGATGGCCTAAGAAATGTTCAATTCTCGGACTTAGGTTGCCTTCGACAATGAGGTTGCCCAATATGCGTGGAGGGCCAACCGTAAGCTCGATCAACGTCAACACGCTAGGCCCATGTTCCAACCCAGGATCAGCTCTGACAAGCGCTACCGCGTCAACCCCAACGCTGCCTTACAGCAGTACAAACCCAACTGTCTATCGGTCGACTCAGCAATCGCTCTTGCATCCAACTCGGGACAAGAACCTTCCTCTGCAGGATCATCGCTGCGACCAATCTCTGTTGCCTAGGGGAATTTTCGCCTTTTGAGTGGATCGTCGGTATCAGTTGGCAGTGTCAAGTGGGATGAGGAAGGCTTGGAAACCGTCAGGGAGCAGAGAAGGAGGGAAAAGGAGGCGGCAGGATCGAGGAGAATGTCGGAGGATAGTGCAAGGGAGGTTGGAGGGGACGCTGGGGAGAAGACAGAGAGGAGGACCTCAAGAGAAAGCAGACGCAGTTCAGAGGGAAGGAGACGTACGCCGTTGAGTTCGGTCTTCCAGCACCGCCTGATTCAGGTAGCTACGAGAATGAAGAGGGAAACAGAGTTGAGGAAGATGGTAGCGTCGAGTTTGCGCGAGGAGGTATTGTTGAGGATAGGCGCATGAGTCTGGAGGTGCCTTCCTTCCTGTCGACGTCATCCACTTCGTCGTTGATGCGGATGGGTTATCGCCGTGGTTTGTAGGGCCTTATCCTACGCCGATGAAACCACAAGGCCCTGCCCGACGTCGGAGCAACTGCTGAGCAAGATGCGACCTAAGCGCCCATGCTGAAAACGATGAGGGTAAGTTTTATTGATTGTTTCTTGTCCATTGTATGTATATATAACAACGTTACCATTATAGCGTTCACGTTGATCATCCAAGCCGCCACCCACGACCTTGCCCAATTGATCAATAATCTCGACTTGCAAGCTACGCCCGGTACCCTGGATATGACACCGTTTCGGCCTTCGCCTCTGTCAATTGAAAGGGATACATCAGGATCGTTAACAACTTCTGTAGCTCCTTCGGCTTTGGCTTCGCCGTCTGGTAGCCCGAGTCCGAGGAACAAACGCCTAGTCGGTGAAGGTCCTCTAAAGAAAACGCTGAGAAACAACATCTCTATCGGCTCTTCGCAGCCATATGCTCAGTCGCGCGGCTATTTCTCAAAGTTATCAACATCCTCCTCGTCATCCTCGCCGTTGAAAGCTAGGACTATCACTACCGCTGCTCCTCTTCGACCCAAAGCATCTGTTATCAAGTCAAACACCGATCTCATGGGGCAGCAGATCGCCCTGGGGTATACTCTTATTCAAGGTCTCTCGCCTGTTAAGGAGAAAGCAAGGCCTCAATCACCACCGTAAGGACACCTCTATCATCGTCCGAAGCTTTCGAACCAGGTCATAGGCGGACCATGACGCCTGCCCCGGAACTCGAACCTGAACCCGTATTGCAGCCTCTCAAGGCTGCGAGGCTCCAGGCTCCAGGCTCCAATCTCGCTGGCACCTGGTGCTGTAGCCGCCGCGACGATTCGAGCACCGAGGTCAAGGGCAGGAACACTCATCAGATATGTTGGCCATAGATCCTCGTCTCGTGCCTCTAGGGGCTGCTCGGATCGTGTGCCAATGGGTCCCTAACGCAAGTCTTTAAATGGATCAACGATTCCGAACAGGAGAAGGGTCTTAAGTGTTCGTCTCTCATTCCTCCTGACCATCGCACCGTCGTTTGTTGTTCGACGTCCGAACAGTGGACGCTGAACCAGGAGCTTGATTATTCCTTTCAACCCGCTTGCTGCTTCGTTGGCGTTGACATTGAGTGTCAATCGTTGAGACAGAGCTGGCGTTCGCGACGATCGAGGTCAGTGCCAAAACTTCCTTCGTGTTCACTCATCCTATTAAGCTAAGGATCAAATCTTAGCGACCAATTGATTTCCTTAGGGAATACTCACTGTAGCATCCGACGTGAGCTACTGAGGTGGTTGCTTGAGGCGGAGAGAGATGATGTCGGCTTTGAAGGTTGAGGTTCGTGTTGAGGCCTTTGTCATTTGAGGTCAGTTGCGGAACTTCCTCCGTCTTCGCTCATGCTATTGAGCTAATGTTGATTCTTAGGTCAGCAGTCATTTCCCGGGGAGTACAACAGCAGTCAACTCACCATAGCATCCCTATAAGACGTTCGACTTTGCTTGAGGCGGAGAGAATTCCCGTTAGCATTGAAGTTGAGATTTTGGCGTCGATCCTCGAGCTTGTGGCCGAGAATTGGTGTTGGCGTTCATCGAACATCAGTCAGTTGCGAGACCTCTTTTGTCTTTGCCTGTCGTATCCAACTAACGAGCAAGTCAGAGATGGAATGACTACGAATTTGGTCGATCGGGCCAGAATATTATATATGGGATGCACCAGGCGAAATTGAGTGCACTCATGGCAAGAAAAGGTCCCATAGGCAAACTAGGTCGAGCGTTAGACGGCAGGAGCCTGGATCTTCTTGTTCGCGTCCCACACCTTTCGGCCAACCGTCCATCCTTACTACTACATCCCTCACGTAATGCGTACCTCCCGTCTCCTTTTTCGACGACGTACTGGCGGCCAGGGTATGTGTAACAGTTTATCTTCTGTCGAGAAAGGACTAATATTAGTTCATATGTTCGATCAGTACCATAAGACTTAATGGTACCTTCCACCGCTACAGCCCATCACTGCTCCTCCCGGTTCAATTGCTTGTCACGAGGTCGGCATACTGGTCAAGCCAGGAAGACAACCTGAGCCCAGGTGGTTTAGTCCTAACTTCCCCACCATCGCAAGGCTGCCCAACCGTAGTAGGCACCCAGCGAGAAGGGTGCAAACACACGATGCGATTGAAGTCCAAAGATCGCAGCGCTCATAGGAGGGAGACGGACCGGCGTTGACGTGAGGAAGAGAACGAGGCTAACATCAAGCGTGCGTGATGGAGGTTGTAACTGCCGTGTATGCAGGGGGGGCACACGATTGTGGCCGTTACCGTCCTGCGTCTGTGTTTCGGAATTCCTCACCAACACTCGCGGTTACCATTTCACCATCGAGAACAAATGTCATTCCGACCTGACCCACCCAACCCACCCACCCAAGACACAAATTAACGAGCACGAAAATCGACGCCTTTGAGTAGGACCTGGGCGCCAGGTGTGGATAAGGGGGAAGCAGAGATAATTTGAAAGTCAAGATGGTTCGAAGAGTGCAACCAGCGAGGACAACACCAGTCCAAGAGAAGGCATATTCTTGCGAACAACGGCCTTGCATTGAGATGCGGGCAGCTTCGTCGAATACGAAAGCGATGTAACCCTCACTTGCGCTCGCCTAATGCTCTGCCTGTCTTCTCGCCTGCTCTCGGTTGACTGTTGAGCTCTGCTTACGCGTTGCAAGTCCTTTCGTCGTCATTTATATTCAATACATTATATGTGAGTCGGGATTGGCATCTAGTTTTTGATTTACTGATAGACGTCTGTCTGAAGTGTATTCGGCTGTGATTGGGAACATCGAGGCTCATCCGAAGGTTCATCCTTTGACGAGTGTCTTTTCAAATTGCAAGATTCTCCGATCCTCGTTAATCTGCTGAAAGTTCAAGGTCTTCGCTCACAGCGCGTGTAGGTCGGGAGAGAGAATGACGTATGTTTGAGTTATTGACACATATACGCTCATAGTGTACTCGAAGAATAGTGAGATTCTCCACCCAATTTTTAGCTAGATGAAAATGGGATTCGCAGATCCTTCTGGGCGCAGTAGCAATGAGGTCTATTTGAACAGGACCATTTTCTCGGAGGGTTAGGGTTATCTACCCTATCAAAAAGCACGATTGGACACCAACTTTATTCGAGTTCGAGGGAGGCAAAGAGACCGGAAGAGGAATAGAATCAATATGGACGTAAGGAGAGCCAACAGAGAGAAGAGAGGCTGAAGAGGAGCGATACAGAGTCACAGAGACTTTGCTCTGGCTGGAATCGTCAAGACGATAATTAGCTGAGTAGTGATCTAGATCGACGGGCGTTGTATCATATTGCTCTGTAGATCCGGAAAATCGGCTATTTCACAAGCGCTATCACTTCGAACGTAACAAGTTCGCCGCATAGTTCTTCGCCAAAGGTATCGCTGGCCTGAACGCGAGGAGCACTTGATGACGACACTAGATCACCAAATCTTTCTGACCCTCCTCGAAACGCGCTGCTCCATTGTTTAAGCGGTCCAGTTGGTCCAGAGCGATTCTCCGACACGCTAGAGACCCAGCTCTAAATGCTTATTGTAAGTCCATTCTCACAAGCAGCAATATCTCGACGATAATACCAGCAGACGCACAGGCGGCGGGTTTAGCAGGGTCTGACTGTCGTCGAGACCATCGATGAGTGTCAGGCGCCTTAGGCCTATAACCAGCGCTTATTTAATTGTGCCCTATATTTCCGCTTTGCTTATTCACTGTCACTCTCCATCTTCATCTCGAGCTGAATCTCCGATACGTGATTCCTTTGACTCCTACGAACTTCGGTACATTATACACAACTCGGTTCTTAACACACACTACCTGACCTACTCGGATACCGTTGTTTAGCGTTAACCAGTATATAAACGCTCGGGCTATACTTTCGACCCGATGGATAATGTGCTCTAGGAGCCCGGCGGAAACGTCCCAGGATTCCGCCAGGAAGATAGATAATAGGAATTTTATTAACATATACCCCAGCTATGTAATGCAACATGGATTTATACGAGACAACATGCGCAAAGTAGTGTTATGTATAACATTCATTCAGCAGAAGTAATACGTGTGAGCGAGCTTTCAGGTGAGGTTTGTAACGGTGCTTCAAGCGTCGTCTTGGCATTGGAGAGGGCGGTTCAGCGCCATACACTCCTGGGACTGTTGCCATATATCACGGTGCAGGAGACGACGAAATGGGCGACGAGGTTGCAGAGGAGAACCACGATCGTTTTCCTGCCCCCGAAGGGATAGCTTGACCCTGCGGAGTCATCGGGAATGGAATAGGTATGGAAGAGGGTCGTGTATTGGGCGTTGGTGCACCTTCTGGTAGACTTGGCGAAGGAGATATTGCTGCGGAAGATGGTGTTGGCGTGAGAGCAGATGCTCCGGGCTCTGAGGATATGGGTAGGTCGTCGATGACTCATGAAGGCTGCGGATGATCATCTACAACTAGCTCCTGTTCGAGATTTGGCGAAGGAAGTAGAGCTTCGAGAGCTAAATATGGTGTCGAAGACACTGTGACATCAGTTGGTGTCGATTTTGCAGAAGTGGGCAGTCGTTGTGTATCTGGAATTGATACGTTGGATGGTGCTTTGCGGGACTTCAGAAACCCTGCGCATCGCCGATTTGCCTCTGGACCGCGTAATTGACGAGAACCACGAATTTTGTCAACTTCTGACCACCGTTGATGCAGTGAGGTTGGTTAAGGAAACTTTCGCGTTTAGAGACGACGAGCGCGAAGTGGAGGATGAAGGAGAAGGGAACACATGGCCAGAGAGAGGTGTCAATAGTGGCGCCCGCGAGTGCTTCAGCACTGCCCTCCTCGTGTCAATGTCCTATAGGCAATGTCAGAGTATAGAACGTGCGTCGTACGGTGTCGGACTTGCCTTGACTGTCGGCTGTGTTAGGTATTGGTTTCAAGGTAGAGGTACTTTCCAGGTGGTGCTTGCTAATGGTGCACCTTGCTCAGGTTCGGCGAACATAATCGAAACGCCTGCAGCAACAGGAGCAGTGCTTTTCACGAGTGATGACGGTCTCCATGTTGGTTGGAGGTAGAGGCTCCTGACAGATTGTGTAGTGGAGGAACGACGACTTCTGGTTAGAATGCCTGTTGGACTCGTAGTCGAGGAAGAGCTCATGAGGTTTCAAGCGTCAGCCACACTCGATTGTATAAGCGGAAATGCGGAGGCCCATTGGAAGCAGGGCGCTTGTTCGCCAACCAACAAGGGAGACATCCATACACATTCTTGACGGGGCAAGGAACACCTGAGGGATGTCGTTGGGACGCCATAACAGCTTTACAGCTCGATCTAGAATGCTGGCACCGAATAATAAGCCTTCTTTTCAGGATAGGCGCTAAAAGAAGTTGCTCACAAATTAGACCAACAGCAAACTTTGGTTTGAGGGTCATGTTAGATGAGTTCCTATGCCCGTAAACAGGTGGTAAGTGAAGGGGTTTGACGGAAATTCACGAGCTATCCATAAAACGTACAGCAAGTAGAAGGCAACAGGTGTCAGCCATACGACAGGAGGTGGCAGGAGGATGCTCGTCTACCACACAATATGCGAAGGAGATGTCCATACAAATAACGTTCGACAGGCGCACAGGGTGCACCCGTCGTCGTGAACTCTCCGACTGTCGCTTTCGCAATAGCTGTGGATGTAACCAAGGGTTGTGGGAGGCGTTGTGTGCAAACCAGGTGGCAAAATCGAGGCTCGAAGAGTTTGTGGGTAACTTGTGGTGGGCGTTAAAGGAGTCAATAGCCTCAAATTTACCGTCTTTCAGCAGGGGCCATCCAAATTCGGAAGGGCGTCTCCCTACTCGATGCGCGCTGAATGGGCGGACGACCTGTGGCAATTTGCCCTCGTTAAGTATACGAATCGCCCGTAATGTAGGCGGTATGTCACTCGTTTGACAAAAGTGTACGAGCCACCCATAAAACGGGTGGCATCGGCGAACGCGTGATGTTGTGTGAACAGGTCCTTAGGCAAAAGCGGGGAGGGTTCCAGGTGTGTTCCAGGTGGAGATCAGAGTCGAGTACGCCTGGGCACTCGTAAACAAGTGATCTGTTGAAAGGGAGGTGGGTGAGTTAGTAACGACTTGCAGTGAGCTTAACGACGTACCTTGTGGGCCTCCGTCAACGAATGCCAACCCACGTCCACATCTGAGTGAAGGGCGCCAGTGTCATCCATGTTCGTGTTCTGGTTCACCAACCGAGCCCAACTCAAAAGGAGTCGCGACGGGGCTTGTAAACGAGCTTATCTAGCAGGATAGGTGGATTAGTGACGAAGTTTTAGACAGCACAGAAACATACCTAGCAGCCAAATTACTTCCTTGAAGGAACCCTATCCCTCATATTTATACGAAAGAAAGGGCACGGGTGCTGTCCTTGGCGGTGTGTGTTGGCTGTAATACTGCAGCCGCCTAGATAACAGTCGCATTATGACCTGTGAATCGTCATTGATGTACCAAAAAAATTTGTATAAGTAGGTTACTTACCTTATGTTAGTGTTTCTAAGTGACGAGGAAGGCTGTAGCAGGCGGCAGATAACACCAGCAACGCAGAACCAGTGGGCTGCCGGTAAACCGACAAAATCTACCGATTCGCGGCACAAAATGGAAGGTTTATGGGTAAATCGACAAGTTTTTTCCAATAGGATTTGGGCCAGTGGATGTGCGAGGGAGAGGATGGGTGTGCAATAAGAAGTAGGTGGAAGAATCCAAAATGCGAATTTGTGTTGGATCACATTGTTGTTGTTTGTATCTAAGGCTCTTGCCACTTTGACGACGCCCACTCTCGTCTACTCACCTCCTCGCGCCGCCACTGCTGGGCCCCATCTTCCGACCTCTATCAGATTCCATTCTCGAGGCTACAATGGGCATTACAGAACAAGATCCTTCCGCCGTTTTCCACACACCGCCTCCTAATAGAACCCCTGGAGGATGCGCTCTATCTGGTCGACGACTAGCTGAAGGTGGAGAAGGCTGCGATAAAGAAGCAGAATGTTGTTCGAGTGCTGCTGCTTACACAGTCTGAGAGTGGTACGTGCACTTTCCAGATTGATTCCTAGCCCAGTCACCGACGATTACTTCCAGATAAATGGACTACGTTGAAAAGTACATTCTTTGCCTCTCATCAGCTTTTGTGGCTGACACTAGTTTCAAGACTTTAGGATACTTTGCGGTAGGCGGTCATCTAGCTGAACATTATCTGATCCCTCGTCAGTGTAGTCAAATCGTTGCAGGCCGAAATGGACAGCAATGTACTCAACGTTTCAGATACACCAATGGGCCCGAATATTGGCGTTCCGACTGTCGAATACTCCAACAACCGAAACACCCTTCGAATATGATCCTCTGTCTGGTCCTGGCGTATCTTCGAATGCAATGGTCTCTCTTTCCTTTCTCCTCACTGCCAAGCACCAATTGCTGAAGCTTTGACTAGGATTTCCGTAACGAGTCGACATCTGCCTTCAAAACTGTTTAGGAGCCGGCGCTGTGGATGAGCTGGATGGTGCTGGTGCCCACCTCGAGCCGCTCATCGTCGATACAGAGTTCAGTAACCTCATCCGACGGCAGAAGCGCGAGTTCAGCGTGAGGAATATCGTCTCAACTCCACTTTTCTCAAGCGGAGCTAGCGGTGATACTGGTAGGGAACGGCTCTTATACAACATGGGCAGCTCCAGGACAGCGGTTCGCTCTCGTATTTTACGTCCCCTGCCACTAACCAATCCCATTATTAGTGTCATGCATGGGTGCTTTTTTTGATACCGTTTATGTAGGCTATCACTTTCTGTGCGTGTCCCACACCTTGTATCACCTCGCCCTAATCCTAAAAATATTATCCGTCGAGTTAAAAATACAGCCCGAGTTGCAATCTCGTTTGGGCTGGTTTTACAGAGGTTGTTGCCGACAAAAAACCTACTTAAAACAGGGGTAATTACAGTTACTTATTCCAATGACACGACATATTGCTAGAGATGTATCACATGTAGCAGTTCATTTAAGTAGTCCGGTAGAGTACTTGATACCTGGTAGTCTTTGACGGCCACCATAGTCGAGAGTCGTGGTATTAAACTTATCCCCTATCATAACTGTGTTTAACTATATTTGAAACCAATTCCCACTACCGAAGGTAGAGGGTCTTGTAAGGCCAACTCACGGGTTTTGGATTTCTGTCCAAAATGTGGCTGTACTATTCAAATATGACGTCTCTTGGTTAAAACCTAACCTGGGGCTGGGGTTAGTATGGAATTGTACTATACAAAAATGACGTCGAGCATAGTTGAAGAATGCAGGATGCAAGTACGGCCAAACCATAAATCAAGGCTAGGGTTTGCAAGGGCCTCAGCTGCAGCTTAGCCTTTAGAATCAGAGAGAGAAATTTTCGTAGTCAGTTCTATCCAGGTAGCCAACGCCAGCCTAAATTTTCTATTCACAAATGAAGGTACTTAGAGAGTAGTGGGCATTGCCGCACACAGAGCGACGGCCCTATCACGATTATCGATGCCGATGTGCAAAATTACTCGAGTTTAAAGATTCTCGTTATCCAAGTTCAATGAGCAGCCTCAAAGGGTTCTAGCAACTTATCAGTAAACCGCCCTGGGCCTCAGGGCACGGACGGTCTGAGTCACTGCGACGCGCACACTCCCTATACAGGAGAATCTGCGCTCGCGCGTCGGTCCTCTTTCTCCTAAAAAACCTAAGACTGTCTGAGAGTTGGGGAGGACAGATGAAGGAGGACGGAAATGGATTTCGAACCCATTTCTCGAACCCTCACTGTTCTCCCCAGGTAAGCTCACCAGGTAATTTCCTTAGGTTTCTCGCTCAAAAACTCACTGTCCTCATCAGGGCACAGTTTTTTCTGTTACCCGCCCATCCACTTCCTGTAATATTACATACAAGATTTCCTATCTTTTACTTTCTCGTGTACCATGTACCCTTACCTGTTCACTCAAAATTGGAATTCAAGGACTTGGCTGGTCTGTGCACTGCCGAGTCTCTCTCGTGCTACAAGCTACTGTGTGCTACCCCTCGGGCCCCGCAATCATTGGAAAAATGGAGCAGAGAAATCACTTGTGCTATCTTTTGCGCACACTCAATGTGATCAGCGGATTACTAACCCTCATAAACCAGCCTGGGAGCCGACGAACTCATACATAAATATGGGTATGTATTTCCCCAGATATGCCGATCTTGATTTTTCCGACACAAGCAGATAAGTTTGCTTACTGCAGACACTTTTAACTCCTTCACGAAAACTCCCCATCCCTCAATATGGCTGAATCCTTCAACTTCCTCACTTGCCGCTGAAACGTGCGCAAAAGTCTGCATTAATTAGCACGGGAACCTTGTGAGCTAGGCGTCTAAGGTCTACATCGAATATGTTAGAAAACTCTTATGAATCAAAGAAATGATTTAATTTGTATTGTATTAGGGTTAGCAAAAAAATGGCAATGAAAAGAGAGAACAATTATGAAGAGGTTGTGGACAGAGGAAGTTGGTCAATGAGAGGTGGGGTAGTAGAGGTTTGCTGTTCAGTGTCGTCAGTTTCGTCAGTCTTCTTCTTTCTCATACCTCGGCGACTCTCCAGTGGGTACTCGCACTGTAATGATCGGCGTTGACATTGACTAGTAGAAAACACCAATAAAATATCTGGATGCATACGTGATGGAATTAGACTTACTTGCATGTTCGATTGGGGCTGCCAGGAAGAGGAGGCCCACACGCGATCTTCCTACCACAGCAAAAGAGGCATGCAAGTGGAGGCCTCTTCTCGAGGGGCCACTTGGACGGCAGCGGGCTCAGGCGCATAGAACGGTCTGACCTCAAGGAACCTCCAGCCCGTTGATGAGACGGCCATCAAATAACATATATTTTTGGCATTTCTAAACGGTCTACTACTGGTACATTACCTGGTCAGTAGTACAGCCGCGATAGCGTTCAGACAAACCAAAGATAATAAAGACCTACGCGTACTACGCACTACGTTTACGACTGGTATAAAACAGTACCACAGAACGCGTAATATACAGTACCATGGGCGCCTCGTTGAGCTATAAATAGACATACCGCGACGAGCTGAACTTACTCGGAAAACATACCACGGGATAATTAAACGCCCACGCCACGGGACAACCCGACACGAGCGCTTACCACGCAAACGTCATTGACAGAGTCTAGAACCAGACACGTGACTACCGGCACTACGAGCCGCGATCGCTCCTTGACAACACTTGGCATCACCACTGAGATAAAAATAGACGCGCGCTTATCCATGATCTGCACGCCGCGCTAAAACGCACTACTAAACCAAACGATACAATTGGCCACGGACATGACTACCCGTTGGACCGTGCGTCTCGGACGCCCGATAATACACCGAAAGGGCTGGGCTCGAGAAACTGAGTCAGTAATCCCTAAGTCACCAATAGATAAGATAACATATGGGCAGACTCGATGATAACAAGACCACGCGCGGATGCGATAAGCCAATCCAGGCATCCACGGAATGATGTCGTGCCGTGCCCAGTCGTGTTTTACTTGTATCCTTATAGAAAGAGACTTATGCGGATAAAAGCTAAGCGTCTTGGATGATAAGTTGTCGAGCTAGCACAAATCCTTGAGTCCATGGACTCGCATGGCCAAGGTAAATTCACTGTAGCACATGGTTGTTTGTAATAATAAAAGTACCGTGTCTGAGTAGTATAAAAAGCCATGTAAATCTAGTAGAAAAATAAGCAAGTAGCACCCCTCGAATTGACATTTTCACAAGTCCACGGACAAGTGTTTATTGAAGCGAGAACTTGACTTCGTGTGATAACG